>JGI24702J35022_10000483_pt1 | contig 24050 bp, 24 predicted proteins | sample TergutTh196P4_FD_35022 | JGI IMG/M metagenome (IMG submission 35022)
GATCCGAAGATGGTGGAATTCAGTATCTACGACGAAATAGAACGACATTATTTAGCCAAACTGCCTGACGAAGAGAAGGCGATTATTACGGATTATACGAAAGTCGTGTATACCTTAAATTCGCTATGTGTGGAAATGGAAAACAGGTATGAATTACTTACCAAAGCGCACGTACGAAAAGTGAAGGAATATAACGAAAAATTTATCAGCCGGCGACTCAATCCCGAAAAAGGACATCGGTTTATGCCCTATCTTGTACTTGTGATTGATGAGTTTGCCGACCTGATTATGACTGCCGGAAAAGATATTGAGATGCCGATTGCCCGTATTGCCCAAAAAGGGAGGGCGGTAGGTATTCACATGATTATTGCTACACAACGTCCTTCAACCACTATTATTACGGGAAATATCAAGGCTAACTTCCCTACCCGCATTGCTTTTCGCGTGATTACGATGATTGATTCGCGTACGATTTTAGATACACCCGGCGCCAATCAGTTAGTTGGACGCGGAGATTTGCTGTATTACAAGGGAAGCGACATGCTTCGCGTACAGTGTGCATTTATTGACGGGCCTGAAGTTGAGGGTATAACTCATTTTATAGGTCAGCAAGCCGGTTATGAAACGGCTTATGAGCTTCCCGAATATGTGCCTGAAGGGGAAGGTGATAAATCTGCGGGAAGCGTGGATTTATCCGACCGTGATCCGTTGTTTGAAGAAGCAGCCCGCTTGATTGTGATTAACCAGCAAGGCTCAACTTCGTTAATTCAGCGCAAGTTCTCCATTGGTTACAATCGCGCAGGCCGTTTGATGGATCAATTGGAAGCTGCCGGAATCGTAGGCCCCGGTGAAGGGAGTAAAGCTCGTCAGGTGCTGATATTGGATGAGTTTTCATTGGAACGTAAATTGGCATTATTATAATTATGCAAAGGGTATTGCAACTATTTCCGCTACTATTTATGAGTATGGGATTCGTTTTCGCTCAGCAAGCCGAAGTCATATTGGATGAGGCCGCCCGGGTTTATGAGAAATCAAATGGTATCTCTGTTCAATTTACTGCCGGTATCAACTCCGAAAAACAGGGAATAATAGAAAGTATTGAAGGCACAATCCTGATGAAAGGAGACATGTTTGTATTGATAACGCCCGAAACACACACATGGTATGACGGTTCAACGCAATGGACATACATATCCGATGCGGAAGAAGTATACTTGTCGACACCTTCGGGAGATGATTTGAAATTCACCAATCCGATGACACTGCTTCGCTCCTATCCTAAAGATTTCAATTTGGCTTATAAGGGCGAAAGTCCGACTGATACCGGCAAACCGGCTCATAACATTTTGCTGACCTCCATTTCAAGCCAAAGCGATGTTGAGAAAATTGAATTACAAATCGAAAAAGTCTCATCGTTACCTGCCGGAATAACTGTATATCTGAAAAACGGCATCCGAAGCCTGATCAGGATTCGCAACATGCAAACAGGCGTCAACCCACCGGATTCGCTTTTTACGTTTAACCCGAAAGATTATCCGGAAGTTATAGAGATTGATTTACGTTAGAAAAAAAATGCGTAAATTTGCAAAACAGAATAGTCAAACAATATTCGATACAGACAAATGGAAAATATGATTAATCACTTAAACATCAATAATTTCAAGTCGATAGGCAGGTTGAAATTGGTAGATTGCAGGCGGATTAACCTTTTTATAGGTTATCCGAATGTAGGAAAATCGAATGTATTGGAGGCATTGAGTTTGTTTTCTTTGCCTTATTTGAATGAAGGCGAAAATATCAACAAATTTATTCGGATAGAAAACAGAAACGAACTCCTATTTGACCAATCCAATTCGTTTTGTTGCATTGAATCAAACCTTGAAAAAATTGAACTATCCATAGATTATGATTTAAAAATATCTCGGGAGGCTAGTAATTGGAAACAAGATCGCACTTTCTCACAAGAATTAGACTTGTTAAACTGCACTGCTGCGTTTTATGCAAATTATCCAACCAATAATTACCTTGCTGATTATGGAAATGTGATGCGTTATATTTTCAAAGAAAAAAATGAATGGAAACAGACAGGTTCACACGTATTAAATCCCCCTTTTGGTGAAAACATCGTTGACATATTATCCAACAATCCCGATATGTCAGCAGTTAATTCATGGATTAAAGATGAATTCGCCAAGAATGGTTTGGAATATGTGTTGGATATCATAAGCAGCACCATAAAAATGCAGCAGCGATTGGATAAAGATAGAATAAAGCAATTGCCTTATTCATTGATTGCCGATACTTTACGACGGGTCATTTTCTTCAAAACAGCCATTGCCTCCAATAAAAACGCTGTTTTGCTATTTGAAGAACCGGAAGCACACGCATTTCCGCCTTATATCAGGAATATTACACAGGATATGATTGATGCCAAAACCAATCAGTTTTTTATCGTTACCCACAGTCCGTTCATTGTCAATAATTTTCTGGAATATGCCGATTTACGAAAGGAAGTTGCTATTTATTTATTCGACTTCAAAAACAACCAAACAACAGTCAAACGTTTGACGGATGAGGAAATGGATGAAGTTTATAATTATGGCATAGATTTATTCTTCAATATTGAAAGTTTGTTGAGAGATGAATAATTGGCATATATTAACGGAGTGTTATGTGGACACGTTACTTGTAGAAGTTATTTCTCCACCCAAAAAGGGTTATAACCATCAACATTGCTGTACCAAAGTGTTGGGAACGATGAAAGAGAAATTTTTGAATCATGCGGCATTGGGTATTATTGATAGCGATAAATCCGCCCCAAAATATTTAGAAAATTTTTGCCTGATTGAAAAACATAATGAGAATATGTCTATTTATAAACATAGGGATAAATCACATTATATCGTAATAATAAGCAAAGCCATTGAGGATTTTATATTGAAAAACGCTGAAAAATGCGATATTGAACTTTCAAAATATGACTTACCTTCTGATTTGGAAGGATTGAAAAAGATAACGAAGCATATCAGTTCGTTGAAAGATGCTGAGATGAAAATCAAAAATTTATTCACAGCATTAAAACAAAATGAAAAATCCGATTGCTATCGATTGACGCAATGGGTTGAAGAATTTAAGTCATATCCGTATGATTTCAATCGTTTTTTTGATTCGAGTTTCAAGAAAAATAAAAACGAAACTGAAAACTAATTCCTATCTTTGTATATTTAACATGCAATTTAACATAGATGGACAGCGAAAAAGTACATTGTTTGATTATCGGATCGGGACCGGCAGGGTATACGGCGGCTATTTATGCGTCGCGTGCTAACCTCAATCCTGTTCTGTATGAAGGGCTGCAGCCCGGTGGGCAGTTAACGACGACAACGGATGTAGAGAATTTCCCCGGTTATCCGGAGGGCGTTTCCGGATTGGAGATGATGGAAGACCTGAAAAAGCAAGCCGCCCGTTTTGGCACGGATATCCGTTCGGGTATAGCTACATCAGCCGATTTATCATCCATGCCCTGTAAGGTTGTCATTGATGGCACAAAGACTATCGAAGCCGACGCCCTGATTATTGCCACAGGCGCTACGGCGAAATACCTCGGATTGGCCGATGAACAAAAATATGCAGGCATGGGCGTATCGGCATGTGCTACATGCGACGGTTTTTTTTACCGAAAAAAGAAAGTTGCAGTGGTTGGAGGAGGAGATACGGCTTGTGAAGAAGCGCTTTATCTGTCGGGGTTGGCAGCGCATGTTTATTTGATTGTGCGCAAGCCATTGCTGCGAGCGTCCCAAGTAATGCAGGAGCGTGTGTTTCGCACATCCAATATTACCGTATTGTTTGAACATAATGCAGTCGGTTTGTTTGGCGACAATGGTGTTGAAGGGGTGCATTTGGTTAAAAAGATGGGAGAACCTGACGAAGAAAAGGTGGATATTGCCGTCGATGGATTTTTCTTAGCTATCGGACATGCACCTAATTCGGAAGTTTTCAAACCCTGGATTGAAACAGACGAGGCAGGATATATCAAAACCAAACCGGGCACGCCCTTGACGAATCGTCCCGGCGTATTTGCAGCAGGCGATGTAGCCGATCCTGTCTACCGGCAGGCTATCACAGCTGCAGCCAGTGGATGCCAAGCGGCTATTGAAGCGGAAAAATATTTATTATCAATAAAATAATATGATTACCCCACCCTCCGCCCTCTCCAAAAGAGAGAGAGTACAATTCACACGACTCGCGCAAGTTTGTAACTTGTGTGTAAAAATAATAGAAGTCACATACTTCGCAACTATCAAAATGGCAAGTTACAAACTTGCGTCAAGAGAGGCACAAGTTACAAACTTGCGCCAAATGGGGCTACCGGGGCGCCAAATGAGCTTCATCGTCTTTTGGTTGTGTCTGAGTCTATGCTTGGTTGCTCAGGATAAACCGCAAGTGATAGCCCATCGTGGGTATTGGCAGACAAGAGGTTCGGCGCAAAACTCCATCGCATCGCTTGAAAATGCCGGGCGCATTAAGGCTTATGGTTCAGAGTTTGATGTCCGCATGACGAAAGACAGTGTGCTTGTCATCATTCATGATGAAGCGGTGAACGGTATCTTAGTAGAAGAAGCGCCTTATGCTGCCATTCAGGATATTGTATTATCGAATGGTGAGAAAATCCCTATGCTGCGCGAATATTTGGAAGCAGGCAGGCATTTGGAAACCACTAAACTCATCATGGAAATAAAGATTGGAAAAAAGGATAACCCCGCATGGAACTGCGAAGTTGCCCGCCGTTCGGTTGAGATAGTTAGAGAAAAGAAGTTACAGCTGAAAACGGAATATATCACCTTCGATTTAGAGGCAGCCAAAGAATTGATTCGATTAGCACCCGAATCGGACGTTTATTATCTGAATGGCGATTTATCACCGGCAGCATTGAAATCATTAGGCTTTGCCGGATTAGATTATCACTTTGATAAAATGTTACAAAATCCGCAATGGTTCAAGGAAGCCAAAACATTAGGGTTAGGTATCAATGTATGGACGGTCAATGATTTGGAAATCATGCTTGATATGATTAAAAACGGTGCGGACTTTATTACGACCGATATTCCCGATGATGCGATAAGGTTTATTGATTCTATAAATCAATGAATTATATATATTGAAAAGTGATTAGTTGCAGATGAAGACCGACTGGTATGTCTTATATACAAAACCCCGTGCAGAGAAAAAAGTAAGCGAACGTTTACAGGCAATGGATGTTGAACATTATCTCCCGTTGCACCGGACGCCGCGTGTTTGGTCCGACAGGGTCAAATTAGTCGATAAGCCGTTGTTTTCTTCTTATGTTTTTGTTCGATGCCGGGAGCCTGAACTACATCCTTTACTATATGTCAATGGGGTGATTCGCATGGTCTATTATTGCGGAAAACCGGCGGTTATACGCCCGAAAGAGATTGATGCTATCCGGTTGTTTTTGGAGCAGGCAGCTAATCGCAAACTTTGCGAAGGAGATGAGGTCGAAATATTAAGCGGTGCATTGAAAAATGTTTCCGGGAAAATCAGAAAGATCAAAAAGAAATATTTAGTGTTATCAATCGAACAGATTGGCATCACCGTCTGTGTGAACACATCCAATGTAGTGCATACGAATCGTATCAAATAGAAACTGTTTCTAAATATTTTTCTCTACCGGCGCCGTATACCAATGTTGTAAAGGGTTGGAAACCAATAATACCGGTTTACTCGGCACTACAGACTAACCGAAAGCCAAGGTTCATAGCGCGTCCATCAGGTTGGTTGCCGCTACGTGCCGACACGCGGATGACCCTCTCTATGCTACGGAAACTGCCGCCACGTCCCACACGGAGCGTGCCCGAAGCGGCGCCTTTAGGATTGAGTTTGGCTCCGACAGTATATTGGTTAAGCCAGTCACTGCACCATTCCAATACATTGCCGCTCATATCGTAGATACCTAATTCGTTAGGCGCTTTTGTGCCTACCGGATGTGTCGTTTGTCCGCTGTTAGCGTCAATCCAAGCTACTTCGTTCGCCGTATTACTTCCGCTGTATTTGTAATGGGCGGATGATACACCGCCTCTGCAGGCAAATTCCCATTCTGCTTCGGTGGGGAGCCTGTATTGTTTGCCGGTCTGCTTGTTCAACTTGCCGATAAACTCCTGTATATCGTTCCAACTGACTTGCTCCACAGGTAAATTATCACCTTTGAAACGCGAAGGGTTGTTGCCCATTACAGCTTTCCATTGCGCTTGTGTCACTTCGTACTTGCCGATATAAAAATCGCTGACAATTACCCTGCGGGTCGGTTTTTCAGATTCGTTACAATCGGCGGCTTGTTCATCTGTACAGCCCATTATAAATTCGTCACCTTTAACGGCAACCATTGCCATATTCATCTTATAACCTGTTTCCGAATAATCGGCAAAACTGCCGGATGCAGGATTCACCTGGCTGTTCACCTGAAGATAACAGCACACAAATAAAATAAAACCAATCACATTTCTCATATTACTTTTTTTTCAAACGAATGTGGCAAAGGTACAAATTTTTCTTATCTATCCTAAGAAACTGCATAAAATTTATTCTTATGACATAAGTCCCACAGTTACTTTTGGATTGCTTAGCAAGCTGCAATGACTGGAAAATAGTACGCCTTATTATCTTGAAAATCTTTGAAATCTTGTAAAAATCATGGTTTAGACGTTTTTCTTATAACTCATCACCGCCCAACCGCTAAAGAAAAACACGAAACCGAGCAAAGCGAAAAAATCTGCCGTCAGATGGCTGAAGGCGCTTCCTTTGAGGTAGAGCAGGCGGATGGCGTGGATAAAGTACCGTGGCGGGTTAAATAATGTCACCCATTGCGCCCATTCGGGCATGGAACGTAGCGGTGTCAACAAACCGCTCATTAATTGAAATATCATCACAAAGAAAAACGTGACAAACAATGCCTGTTGCATGGTCGCTGAATAATTGGAAATGACTAACCCGAATCCCGAAACAGTCAATATAAACAGAAATGCAAACAGATAGATAACCAATAAATTACCGGCAGGCGCCAAACCATATACGAAGTACGCCAAAATCATACATATACTGATAATGATAAAACCCATCATCCAGTAAGGAATCAGTTTGGCGAAGATAAACAGGAATTTAGGGATGGGGGTGACGTTGATTTGCTCAATGGTACCCTTTTCTTTTTCACCTACTATATTCAATGCAGGCAGGATTCCGCACAGGACTATCAACAGGATAATCATTAATGCCGGAATCATAAATACTTTGTAGTCTAAGTAAGGATTATACCTGTTCTGAATCACAAACTCCAATTTCGGCATCATGGCCAATGCCGGATTATCATTGCCGTTGATTCGGATTTGATTTGTTGAAAACTTTTGCAGGATTTGTCCAATATAACTTCCTCCTAATGAACCTTTTGTTCCGTTTACCGTATTGATGGAAATTTGCACGGGTGCAGTCTGTGTATTCATCAGGTCTTTCTCGAAATTGGCCGGTATTTCTAAGATTACATCGGCAATTCCGTATTCGATGCCGCTTATCGCTGTTTCATAATCATTCGTTACGTCGGCGAGGTGGAAATAACCTGACACATCTATATCGCGAATCAACTGTTCCGACAAACTGCTGTGGTCGTTGTCCACAATGATGATATTGATATTCTTGATATCCAATGTCGTAACCCAAGGCATAACCAGCATAATCATGATGGGGAATATAAATATCAATTTAGGTAGAATCGGATTACGGAAGAAATGTTTAAATTCTTTTTCGAGCAGGTACTTTATCATTATGTCAAACGGTTTTTAAAATTTTTCAAACTTACTCCTATCAGAAACAAAGCCATCGCCATCAGGATTCCCAACTCTTTGACGACAAACCTGACCGGTAATCCTTCAATCATTAATTTCTTGATGGCGGCAATATACCATTTGGCAGGTACGATATGCGAGAGAACCTGTAAAGGCCAGGGCATACTTTCTACAGGGAAAATCATGCCCGACAGCATGATAACAGGAATCATCAATACTGCGCCCGATACCATCATGGCAGCCATTTGGGTGTCGGTGAGCGTCGAGATCAATAACCCCAACGCAAGTGATACCGAAATGAATATCAGCGAGACAGTCGAAATCCAAAACACACTACCTACCACAGGCACATCAAGCAAAAACACCGACAGCAACAGAATAGTCATAAAGTTGACACACGAAATCACCAAATAAGGAATCATCTTGGACAGGATGATGTAGATGGGTTTAACGGGCGAAACCAACAACACTTCCATAGTCCCCATTTCCTTTTCGCGCACAATAGATATGGAGGTCATCATGGCACAGATGAGCATCAGGATTAATCCCATGATGCCGGGCACAAAATTATAGGAGCTTTTCAGTTGAGGATTGTACAACATACGGATGTTGGTCGTAACGCCGGGCATACTTTTGACGGAAATCTGTTCGGTCATAAACGAACTGACAATCCCATTCATATACATGATTACCGTTGTGGCCATATTGGTGTCTGAAGCGTCGGGAATCAGCATGATCTGCGAACCGTCGACCGTATACAGGTTTTCCTCAAAATGCGGGCTGAAAGCGATAACGACATCGGCTATGTCGGCCTGAAATATATGGTCTATTTCGTTGGTAGTGTTTAGGATTGAGGTGACTGTGAAATATTCGCCTGCGCCGATTCGTTCCGTAATCTGACGGGTCAGTTCGTTTGGGGTTGGGTCTAAAATGGCTACTTTGATGTTTTTTACTTCTGTCGATATGGCAAATCCGAACAGGATGATTTGCACAACCGGCATGCCGAGCAGTATCATCATTGTACGGACATCGCGTAAGATATGATAAAATTCTTTGCGGACAAATGCCAAAAATGTATGTTGTTTTCGATGACTCATATTGTTTTACGGTTAGTTATCGGTGCGTTTAGCGCCACGCGCCAACATATAAAAGACGTCGCCCATGCTGTCTGTTTTGAATTGTTTTTTCAGATTACGGGGCGTATCCAACGCTTCGATGCGTCCGTCTACCATGATGGATACGCGGTTGCAATATTCGGCTTCGTCCATATAATGGGTGGTGACGAAAACCGTAATGCCCCGATCAGCCGCTTCATAAATCATCGCCCAAAACTGTCGGCGGACAACCGGATCGACGCCTCCTGTGGGTTCGTCGAGAAAGACAATTTTCGGTTCGTGGAAGATAGATACCGAAAAAGCCAATTTTTGCTTCCAGCCTAACGGAAGTGAACTGACTAAGGTATTACGCTCTTCATAGAAATTCAGTTGGTTGAGTAAAACATCTGTTTTTTCGGCGATTGCCTTGCTCTTCATGCCATAGATGCCGGCAAACAGGCGGATATTTTCCCATACATTTAATTCCTCATAGAGTGAGAATTTCTGGCTCATATATCCGATGTTTTGCTTCACTTTTTCGGATTGTCGGGTGATATCGAATCCGGCAACTGTTCCATGGCCTGATGTGGGTTTGCTCAATCCGCATAACATACGCATGGCTGTGGTTTTTCCGGCTCCATTGGCGCCCAAAAAACCGAATATCTCGCCTTTAGACACATCAAACGAGATATGGTCTACAGCTGTAAACGAGCCGAATTGTTTCGTCAGATTCTCAACAACGATTACCTTAGTAGATAATGGACAATTGACAATTGACAATTGACAATTAGTATTTGCTTCTTTCATTTTTTCATTCACCTTAATCATTGCCTCTGTTTTCCCCTTTCCCGATTAATTATTTCTTCATTATCCATTGTCAATTATCAATTATCAATTGTCCATTGCCATAAAGCAGTCCTCAATGGTTGCTTCGATGGGGTTAATTTCAATATTTGTATGGGATAATTCATCGAGATATATTCTTAATTGACTCATTGACAGTTTATTATTTTCTACGGTGATATGATGGGTGTTTCCGAAAGTAAAACAAGTTTTGATACCCGGAATGTAATGCAGGTCGGCATATAAGTTCGACATCCGGTCGCTTGATACAGCCCACAACGTTTCTGTAAATTGGCTGATGATATGATGAGGCGTGTCGATTTTCAGGAATTGTCCGTTGCGTATCAGCGCTATCCGGTCGCATAACGTTGCTTCATCCATATAAGGGGTACTGACAAGAATCGTAACGCCTTGATTTTTGAGCCGTTTGAGCATTTCCCAAAATTCCTTGCGCGAAACAGGGTCGACACCGGTGGTCGGTTCATCCAAAAAAAGTACGGAGGGCTTGTGTATCAACGCACACGAAAGCGCCAATTTTTGTTTCATGCCGCCGGATAATTTGCCTGCCCTGCGATGCTTAAAGGGTTCGATTTGTTTGTAAATGTCTTCGACCAGCGCATAATTTTCCTCGATTGTCGTTCCGAATACAGAGGCAAAAAAGGTCAGGTTTTCTTCTACCGTCATATCCTGATAGAGCGAAAAGCGTCCGGGCATATAACCGACACAGGTACGGATTTGTTTGTAATTGTTCACCACGTCAAAGCCATTCACTGAAGCCATACCGCTATCAGCCAAAATCAATGTGGTCAGGATGCGGAATAGCGTTGTCTTGCCTGCGCCATCCGGCCCGATAATGCCGAACAGTTCGCCCTTCCCGACTTCAAGACTGACGTCGTTCAATACCTTGACTGCGCCATACGATTTACTGATTAATTGACAATTGACAATTGACAATTGACCATTATTTTTTGCTTCTTTCATTTTTTCATTCTCCATTCACCATTCACAATTATTAATTCTTTCCCCATTGTCAATTATTTTTTGTTTCCCTGACTTTTTTTGGTGGTTTTGACGATACTTATTAATAATTTGATAACTTCTGAGCAATCATAGTGTATGGACTCAAAACTCTTTTCATCAATATAATCACTGTCTTTAAGAAGCATCAACCAATATTCCGTTTCGTTTGCTTCTTTTAATGCAATATTCATTTTATTGATGAAGTCAGGTTTTGATTGAGCCTGTTCTGCTTCTCTGACTAATGCACCTATAGCTGTTCCACTTCGCAACATTTGTTTTGACAATACAAATTCGCGTTTATCTTCGCTAAGAAATTTATACGCCTTTATTACTCTCAACGCAAAGACATACGATTTGTCTTTGATTACATTTTCTTTCATTTTTCCAAGTATTTAATTGTTTTATTAATTGTCAATTATCAATTGTCAATTATCAATTGTCAATTGAACTTCCCCGTACATCCCAATCTTAATATATCCGTCGTTTTCGACAGCGATTTTAACGGCATAGACTAAGTTTTCCCTGTCTTTTTTCGTTTGGATGCTTTTGGGGGTAAATTCGCTTTTATCTGAAATCCATGTAATAGTCCCTTTGTATTCTCTCCGTTTATCTCCTCCGAAATCGGCAAACACCTTCACCGTTTGTCCTAATTGAATAGTTGCCAGCTGTCCGGATGTGAAGTAAGAGCGGAGAAAAAGGCGTTTCATATCTGCTACTTTGAACAATGGTTTCCCCGCAACAGCCAATTCGCCTGCTTCGGCATATTTAGCCAATACAATGCCCGAAATAGGCGATTGAATGATACATTTGGATAGCCTGTCTTCAATCTGGGCAATCTGAATTTCTATTGCCGAACTTTGGGCGTCCAAACTCGAAACACTATTGTTCAGCGTAGACAGTTGTGCCGTCAATTGTCTTTCGAGTACCAGAATCGCCGAATTGATATCATCTAATTGCTTTTGTGTGGCAGCTTCTGCTTTGAGCAGGTTTTCGACCCGCGTTCGCTCCGTTTGTTGCTTGAGTAACTGTTCGCGGGTAGCGGCAACCTGCGTACTGACATTGGGTTTGTTGCTTTCGACTGATGAGATGTTTTGCATCAGTTGAAGTTTGGACAGGTAGAGTTGCAAGGAATCAATCACACCCACTTGTTCGCCTGCAGTTACTTCTTTACCTTCCATGATGTCGAAAGTCAGGATTCGTCCGGCTGCTTCGCTCGAAACGATCACCTCGGTCGCTTCAAAACTGCCTGTTGCATCGAAATCAAACTTTTTATTTCCGCAACCGGATAGCAGCATGAATAGACACAGGATTATTGAAAGGTAAGGGCGTCTTGCGTACGTCCAATAATGTAGGGGCGTGTCCTGTGTGTCCGCCCAATTCAGACCGTAAGACCGTAAGATACACATTTTAAATTTATTATCCATAATTCGCATTTTTTTATTTTTTTTTACTCGAATCTATTGTTAATTGAAAAATTAGTTGTATTTTTGTCGCTTCAAACAAATCATCTTGTACAGGCGAAAACGAAAGTTTTAGCGACCTTATTACAAGATGATTTTGTTTTTTACTACATCTACCTTGTTTACACTGTATTGAATATGTCTGCCATCGTTTTTGATTCCTAATGTGAGTTTTATCGTAAAATTCAGATAATCATATTCTTCGCTCTTAAACTCATAAAACAACACAACCATATTTACATATTTAAAACTTTTCTGTTTGCCCGTTTTTGGCAAACTATATATAGGAACGCCTTCTTTAGCTTTTGCATTTTTGATTACTTTTTCAAGATGTTTTACCGCATAAGTTGATTGCCAGTTATACGCAGCGCTATTGCTTGTTTTCTGTTCACTTTCTCGCATAATGATATACACATCAACCCCAAGAAAGGTATTAAAAACGGCTTTTTTACCTTTGGTTTGCTGTAAATGATGTAACAAATCCATATATGTTTGTCTGATAAGAATTCGGCGTTTCGAATTTGCGTTTTTGTCGGTGTCTATACCGTCTATTATTTTTGGAATTTCCATAGTTTAATTGTCAATTATTTAACGTATTATTTAGATCGTACATATTTTTCAGCCATTCAATCTCATGCTGTGCTTTGGTTTGTATGGACTGATTTTCTGCAATCATATCGCGCAACAGTTCGCTGACCGTGATGGTGCCGTTGGCATACTTGGCTTCCGATGTTTCGCGGATGGACGTCCTCAACCTGATGATCTCAGCATCGTCAGCCATTACTTTGTTCATCTTTGTGATGGCATTACGTTGCTGAATGGTAACCAAATCGGTATTAAACAGAAACGTTTCGCGCTGACTCTCTACCCTTTGTTGGGCAAGTGACAGCTTTTGCCTATTTCCCTTGAGCGTATAATAACTGCCAAAGTTCCATTGGAACCGTACGCCTGCGATATAATTCCATGTCCACCGATTTTCGGTCATATCTTTAAACAGATTCAACCCCGGATTGCCGTAGAAACCTTGTGCAAACAAACCGATACGCGGCATGACCGATGCGTTTAATGCCCGCTTTTGTGCTTCAAACTGTTCGGATTGCGAGTTTAACAATTGAAGTTCGGGACGGTTATTTATTCCGTCAGCGAGGGATTGGGGAAATGGCTTGACAAACGTTGCCGTGTTATTGATTGGTTGGCCGGTCATAACAGACAACATGTTACGGTATGCCTCTTGGACGCTTTCGATTTGTGTGCGTTGCTGGGCGGCTGAAAGCAGTTCTACTTGGATTACATTCACATCGCTTGGCATTGCTATGCCGTTTTGTACACATGCATTGACGGTTTTCAGGTTGCTTTCCAGCAACTCCTGAAACAGTGTATTTAACGCCAACTGTTCCGAAAGTATCAGTATGCCAAAATACAGGTTGTTGATACGGTCGCGCAAGGTATACAATTCAACTTCAAGGTTTTGTTTTGACAAATCGCCTTCCGCCCTTGCGATATCTTGTGACGCTTTGCTAATACCGCCATCCCAGATTGTCTGATTCACTTCGAGCGTCACCCTGTACTGGTCTTTATTTAACCCTTTCATCCGGATACCGATTTGTTCGTACAAAGCGGTCATTTGATCCGGAAAAGAGGCCACATCGCTTTGGTATGTTGCCTGAACATTAAACGATACCTGTGGCAGATACGCTTTCGTTGCGTTTGCGATGGAATAGTCTGTTATTTGTTCAATCAATCCGTATTGTTTGATGGCGGGATAGTTTTCCCGTGCAAGCGCCTGACATTGTTCCAATGTAATCTGCCCATACGCCGTAATGGCGCACATTGAAATGATAAGTATGTATTTTAATCTGTCCATATATTAATAGTTTTCAGTTCTCAGTTTTCAGTTCTCAGTTTTCAGTTTTCAGTTTTCAGTTTTCAGTTTTCAGTTATCGGTTTTCAGTTTTCAGTTTTCAGTTATCGGTTTTCAGTTATCGGTTTTCAGTTTTCAGTTTTCATTAACCATTAACCATTAATCATTAACCATTCTTTTAAGTCTTCTTATGATTATCTCCACATTTTCTTTTTTTCGCGCTTCAAGGAAAGCATCTTCATGGCCAAACTCCTTCACTGCACAAGTCTTCAGTACAGGCATTGCTATAAANACAAAAACGTTTACAGAAGCAATATCTATCAACAAATCAATCGGTTTGATCGGGTTGATGGTACCNCGTTNCACTTCCGCTTCAATATCTTTCGAAATGTTGTTTAAGATATGATTTCCGATTTTATGGATAGTTTTTTCAAACAAAACCAATCGTTTAGGATTGAATATTAACTCATTGACTACAAAACGAGGCAGATCGGCATTCGCTTTCAAAAAATCAAAATGAGATTCAATCGCGCGTTGAACCTTTTCTAAAAAAGGCATATCCGGCATATCGAAATAAACAAATAACGAACCCTTCAACAGATTGATTTTTTTCTCAAAAACTTTGTCGAACAGATTCTCTTTCGTTCGATAATAATAATGTAACANCGCGTGCGTAACCCCTGCAAGCGAAGCAATCTTCGTCGTTTTGGCCGCCTCAAAGCCTTTATCCATAAATTCTATCTCGGCTGCCTCTAATATGGCTTGTTCCTTATTCATTAACACAAATATCTAACAATTTTATTTAACAATATTGTTAACGGTACAAAGGAAAACAATTATTTTTAAAAAGAACAACAAAAATGCAATTTTTAAGAATATTTAACATTTTCAACGGAATTTTTTCCTACTTTTGGGGTCAAATTTATTGAATTATGGGACTATTTTCATCTTTATTTTCTTCGACAAATACAGCGGAAGACGATGAGCAGAAGGTTGATTTGAAGAATTTCGATTTGCTGAAATATGACGGCATCAGGGCGTTACGGATTGGGAAAGCAGCATATGCAGCGAAGTGTTTTACCGAAGCCCTGGATATTCAGGAAGATTTCGAAACAATGAAATACCTGATGACGGCTTATAATGCGTTGAATATGACTGATGAAGTAATGGAAACACTCGACGAAATGGTTGAAACAGGCGAGGAACCGGTAAGCACTTTATTGTCACGCGCCACTTTCCTTTATACGTTGGAAAGATACGCCGAAGCTGTTGCCGACTGCGAGTTAATCCTCGAAATGGAGCCTGACCATTTCGTTGCTTATTTCTGGTTGGCCAAAACGGAGCTTGCTGTAGGCAATCACACAAAGGCAATTGCCCATTTAGACAAAGCAACCGACATCAAGGAGGATTTTACCGAAGGTTATACCTTACGCGCCGATATTTACCTGACAATGGGAAAAGGCAACGAAGCATTATCGGACATAGAAAAAGTGATTGAATTAGCGCCTGAAGATGAAGTTGCTTATTTACTTCGTGGCCGTATCCATGAAATGATGGGCAATGCCGAAATGGCTTGCTCTGATTACCAACAGGCATTGGAATGGAATCCATTCAACGAAACAACCTATCTGTTGGCCGGACAGTTAATGGTGAATCAGGGAAAATACGATGAAGCAATCAGCCTGTACGACGAAGCGACGGAGCAAATAGAAAATCCTGCGCAAGTTTATGCGGCAAGAGCGTTTGTCAAACATCAAAACGGCGACCATGAAGGCGCTTTGGCAGATGAAGAAAAAGCCAAGGAATTAAATCCCGAAGCCCTCGGAAAACCAGACGAAAATCCTAATTTCGACAATCTGTATAAAGGAGGGATATATTAGATCGGCTTATTTTTTGTTTTTCTTTAAAAAACCATTATATAACAGGTAAATAACAAAAAGAACACCCAAGATTAGCATCATATAGGATATTTCCTTGCTGTATTGGTCTATCAAGTCAGCCTGTCCATGGGCAATATAACCCATAACAGCCAACATAATATTCCAGATTCCCGCCCCAAGTGTAGTATATGCAATAAACGGGAGAATCGACATCTTAGCTAAACCGGCAGGGATGGATATCAATTGACGTATACCGGGTAACAGCCGGCCTATAAAAGTCGAAATGTTTCCATGTTTCACAAAATAATCTTCCGCCTTTTGAACTTTTTCCGCACTGAGCAAACACATTTTCCCTAATTTACTTTCAGCAAATTTATGGATTACAGGACGCCCAAGCCATAGGGCAAGATAATAATTGATGAATGCCCCGATAATGGCGCCTATGGTTGCGAAAATGACAACCAAGATAATATTCATACCACTTTCTGCCTGACTTGCCTTATACGCTGCAGGAGGTACAATTACTTCGGATGGAAACGGAATAAAAGAGCTTTCAATGGTCATTAGCAGGGTAATAGTACCATAATTCATATGATCCATATACCATGAAGTCACTTGTTCCACCGTTGATTGTTTTTCTACTACCTGGGGTTCATTGACTGATAGCGCAAAAAGAGACATCGACACTCCTACCAGCAACACCATACCTGTGATTTTCGTTTTATGCAGCATTCCGATAGTTTTTAAAGATTAGTTATGTTGATTTTTGTTGGTCAGGAAATTGGAAGACAAATCGTTGGATGATATGCCATAGGATCCGTATTTGCTGATTTCTTTCGGTTGCAGATAACCTTTCTGTTGTTTGCGAGGTTTATGGGCTTCAGGAAACAATTGTCCCAGGTATTCAGAAATAGCCTGCGGAGTACATTGCTCAAATTGCTTACAAAACGCCTTGATATTTCCTTCCAATAAATGATTGATTACTTGGCGGATCGTGTCTGTGTCGTTGTGATTCGATTCAACAGCAACAGTGTGTTTATCAAAGATTTTGGCCACTTTTCGCTGGAGCTTGACATAAGTTGTTGTTTGCGTATCAATTTCAAGATTTGCTTTTCCCGTACCTGTTTCATGCAATAATTGAAGTAACAGTTCGATATTGAAGATTGCATTTCTATCTCCTTCAGCCATAAACAACATTTCTTTGAATATAAAGAATAAAAGTTTTTTCGGAAAACAACTTGCAATGACACATAAACCATTTACTTCATCTTCATTTTCAATATCAAAGAAGCATGATTTGCTAAAGTCTTTTCCTGTTTCATCATACTTTTCAATCATTTTTTTCAACAGGATATATGTGCGTTCCGATTCATCGAGCGACGTAAAAATAAGTCCAAGATATTCAGCTATTTGAACTATATCATTGACGAATATGTCTATATAGATTTCGGCTACTTTCCGGTTATTGCCGCTCAAATAATAGCAAAAGGCTTTCAGAATTTTGATTTCCAAATCTTTTTCATTACAAACCAAAGCAAAATCGAATGTTTCAATAGCCTTGTCGTATGATCCCATAATGGTATATAATCGACCCTTCATGTACCAATATTCAGTACAATAAGGGTCATGGTCAATTAAACTCTCGCATATTTTAATAGCTTGTTCCATTTCGCCTTGTAACTCTAAATGATAGCAAAATTCTTCTTTCAGGAGGGTACTGTCCGGAAAAAGCGTATAACCACGTTTGATCATATCGAATGAATGCTCATATTCGCATTGTTCATGTACAATATGTGCTACAAATTCATACATCTCCAACAAATGGTCATCCTTGTTGTTTTGTTGCAATTCAAGATAAGTGGTCAGTTCATTATAACGGTCTAACGCACAAAGACATTCGCATTTCATTAGTTTGAGTTCGAAATCTTCGCTTTCTCCGATTTTCTCTATCAATTTGAGCGCCTTTTCGTATTTATCGTATAAGATATGGGCTTTGCATAGTTGAATTTTGATATCCACATTGTGAGGATGCTGTTTCAGACCGATTTCGACCACTTTTTTGAAATGTTCCCTTTTGTCAATGGCTTCAAAATAGTCTAACAACTCAATGATTTCATCGGCATCGAAATAATTTTCAATGCCGTTATTTGCCATATCAAAATAACGTTGCACAATATCTTCCATATTATTTATTATTTAAAAATTTAACTATTTAAAAATTCAAAAATTAAACCCTTAAATCTTTAAACTCTTAAATCTTTAAATCTATCTATCTTGCTCCACGTATCCCTTAACGAAACCGTACGGTTAAATATCAATTGCCCGTTATGACTGTCGGGGTCAAGATTGAAATACCCTATCCGTTGGAATTGAAAATGATCGTAGGGTTTGGCGTTTGCCAAATCTTCTTCAACAAAGCAATGCGTTAATGTTTGAAGGGAATCCGGATTCAGTAATTCCTGTAAACTTTTGTCTTTTTGCTCCATTGGATTTTCATCAACAAATAAACGGTCGTACAACCTTACTTCTGCCGGCAGTGCATGTGCGACGGATACCCAGTGAATCGTTCCTTTCACTTTACGACTGCTTTCGGGCATTCCGCTTTTCGTTTGCGGGTCGTATTCGGCATACACTTCAACCACTTCGCCTGCTTCATTTTTTTGAAAGCCTGTACACTTGACTATATATGCACATCGAAGTCTGACTTCCTGACCTTCTGTCAGCCGGTAGTAGTTTTTCGGTGCATCTTCCATAAAATCATCTTTTTCGATATAAAGTTCGCGTGAAAATGCGATTTGATGTGTACCGTCAGCAGCATTTTCGGGATTATTGACAGCTTCCATCATCTCGGTTTGTCCTTCAGGATAGTTTGTGATAATCAACTTGACAGGATTTAATACAGCAGCAACCCTGCGGGCGGTGGCGTTCAAGTCTTCGCGGACAGTATGTTCGAGCAGTGCCATATCAATAATTCCTTCATATTTCGTATAACCGATTCGATCAATAAAGGCATGAATGGATGAAGGTGTATATCCCCTGCGACGAAGGCCGCAAAGTGTCGGCATGCGCGGATCGTCCCAACCGCTTACAAGGTTCTCATTCACTAATTCGAGCAATTTACGCTTACTCATCACCGTGTATGTAAGGTTCAACCGGTTAAACTCCGTTTGTCGTGGACGGTAATCGCCGTTGCCTTTGAGTAATTCGATAAAGTAATCATACAACGGTCGGTGTACTTCAAACTCCAGCGTGCACAGCGAATGGGTAACTCCCTCAAAATAATCGCTTTGCCCATGTGCAAAATCATACATGGGATATACTTTCCATTGGGTGCCGGTACGATGGTGGGGTGTGAAAATGATACGATAGATAATGGGGTCGCGCAAGTGCATATTAGGCGATGACATATCTATTTTGGCGCGAAGCGTATAACTCCCTTCTTGAAATTCGCCGTTATTCATTCGGAGAAAAATATCCAAACTCTCTTCGACAGGGCGATTTCGAAATGGACTTTCCATACCGGGTTGGGTAGGCGTACCTTTTTGGGCAGCGATATCTTCCGAACTTTGTTCGTCGATATAGGCATGACCCTGCTTGATGAGTGACACGGCAAAATCGAATAATTGCGGAAAATAGTCCGAAGCATAAAACACATTTTCCCATTGAAAACCCAACCATCGAATATCTTCCATAATGGAATCAACATATTCAACGTCTTCTTTTATAGGGTTGGTGTCGTCAAAACGAAGATTACAACTACCGTTATATCGTTGAGCAATTCCAAAATCCAAACAGATTGCCTTGGCATGGCCAATATGCAGGTAACCATTGGGTTCGGGTGGAAAACGGGTCTGTATCCGTCCGTTGTTCATCCCATCAGCCAAATCTTTGACTACCATTAACTCAATGAAATTCAAGCTCTTTTTTGTCTCCTCAATTGTCACAAGATTATTCTCTTTCATCATGCTCTTCTAATTTGACCGCAAAGGTAGGATTATTATTTGAAAACCGGAAATTGAAAATATGCGGTTATTTATTAATTTTGCAAAAAAAAGTATGAATTAATTTGTATATGCAACGTTTCGGAAAGAATTCCCGTCATTATCTTGAAGAGAAGAGTAAATGCTGCATGTACGCATTTAGCAAATGAGTGGAGAGCAACTGATAAAAGGTTGTCTGAATGGTAATAGAAGGGCTCAGCAGGAGTTATACAACTTGTATTCCCCAAAGATGATGGGACTCTGTTTGCGCTATGTGAGCGACAGAGAAACTGCCCGTGACTTATTACAGGAAGGGTTTATCAAGGTGTTTACTTCATTGCAATTGTATTCCGGTTTAGGGCCTTTCGAAGCCTGGATGCGCATGATTTTTGTTAATGTTGCGATTGAACATTTACGCAAAAAAGACATATTACGCGATTCGGTAGCATTGGAAAGCTTAAAAGAATATGCGGTAGAAGAGACAGTGGTCTCCAAACTTTCGGCCGAAGCGATTTTGGAAATGGTGCAACAACTGCCCCCCGGATACAGGACTATATTCAACTTGTATGCCATTGAAGGGTATTCGCATAAAGAGATAGGTGCTAAGTTACACATTTCAGAAGCTTCCTCCCGCTCACAATATGCAAGGGCGCGACAGTGGCTGAAAAGACAGATAAAAGATATGATTTAAGAAAAATAGGGATTTATCATATGGACATAGAAGAAAAAGAACAATGGGAAGAAATAATCCGCTCAAAATTAGTTGATATTGAAGCGGAAACCGATCCGGATCTTTGGGAGGTTATTGCAGAGCGGTTACCGGCGGGAAAGAAGGTAATGCTGCCCCGCAGATGGTATTATATTGCTGCTGGAATCGCCATATTTATCATGATAACAGGAGGTTATTTTTATTTTAATTCTCCTGATGAGACTCAAAATATAGCCGAAATTACAGAAACCGGCATCGACGAATCCACAAATTCCCTCAAATCTTTCGATGAAATCAGGGAGACAGAACAATCCTCAAATTCTTTAAGTTCTTTGAACGCTTTAAGCGCTAAAAATTCATTCAATACGACAATCATGAAAGAGTCGGTCGCGTCATTATCTGATTTGACGCAGTTACCGGTTTCACAAAAAATACAGTTGGAAGTGAAACGCAGTTTTTCAAAAGAAGAAGTTTTACGTTCATTTCAAACCTGGAATATGAAACGCCATACAATTGAATATTTGGCAGACGATTTCGGGTATTTATCCCCCAAAAATAAAAGGAAGAGGTGGAGTTTCGGTACAGGTGGAGGCAGTTTAGCGATGGGTACAACCGGCGGAGGATTTGTTAGTGCAAGCCGGAGTAGCGTATATACAATGGATGCAATGAACGATGGCGATTGGTATATGGGAAGTTCGGTCAAAAGAGATGATTACTTCAATGAAATGTTGATCAATTCAGTCGGTTCCATTTCCATCAATTCCGCCGGCATAACTAAAGAGGGATTAACGCACAAGCAGCCTATCTCTTTGGGTATAGGTGTCGGATATGCATTGAACGACCGTTGGTCATTGCAAAGCGGACTTGTTTATACATTGTTATCATCATCATGGAGAGTTGAATTATCATATCAAGCGAAATCCCGGCAACACCTGCATTTTGTAGGAATCCCTTTAGGTTTAAGTTATCAATTTGCTGAATGGAACAAAATCCGGTTTTATGCAACTACAGGAGGTATGGTGGAATCAAATTTGAGCGGAATTATTAAGACCGATTACTATATAAATGAACTCAAAGCCTCTACGGAAAAAGAATCCGTCAGAATCAAAGAATTGCAATGGTCGGTTAATGCACGTGTCGGGGCAACTTATCCGGTGATTAAATTTGTCAATGCGTACGTAGAAGGAGGAGCTAACTATTATTTTGACAATAAAAGTTTAATAGAAAATATTAGGTCGGATAAACCTTTTCATGTATCTTTGCAGGCCGGTTTGCGTTTTGGGTTTTAAACAATGAAATTAGTATTGAATTATTAAATAAACAACAAGAATTATGAAGCAATTTAAATTACAGCATGTTATCATCTTTTTGGCAGCCATATTACTACTTGGCTCATGTATGGGAGAAGGGCGTAATGTAATGACAACAACAATGTTTGGGGTGGTTAGGTTTGATTATAAGAGAATGAGAAATGTTTTAGATGTAGGGGAAACGGAATCATTGTATAGCATCGAATTTCAAACAGCTCAAGAGGATGACTGTTTTTGGGTATATTATGAACTCGATTATGACCTACCGGAAAACAATTATGAAAACTCAACCGATGCAGAAGGTAATGCTATCTATACAGTTACAATTTTGCAAAAAGAATCTGTTGAACCGGGGAGTGTGCGTACTTCTTTGATGGATACTACCCAGGTCTTAACCGGTGAGGTTCCGATTATCGATCCTATAATTGAAGGCGCTTTTTGGTATGTGAAAGGAAAATTTTTCATCCTAAGCTCCCTCGAAATACCTAATAACCAGGATATGTGGTGGCACTTTTCATTTGATTATGATAATCTGATGTCCGGAGATGGTTATCAAAGAGTTTATAATGTGTATCTGCGCACTAACATACGTGATAAAGGGACAAAAACACCTGAAACATTAACTTGTCCTGTTGTATTCGACTTGAAATATTATTTGCAATTGGCAGCCCAACAAGAGAAATCGTTAGGTGGAACTTCATTCACGATTCGTTTTAATTATCCTTCCGCCATTAGTGAGGATGGGAACATTACGTGGAGTTATAAAGATATACAGGATCCAATCCAGATATCATATTTTATTGAATAGCCCAACGTTTTATCTATCAAAAAAACGAAAATACCGTGGTGATATGTTGAATTTCAGGATTGAAAGGTAATCGCCAGACAATTTGGTTGGACGGATTAATTTCCAATAAAAGCGGTTGTGTTTTGTCGCTACTGTTTCCGTTCCAGTTGGCTATCAATGTATTACCGTTTTTATAACGGATTGCCTCAGCTACAAAGAGTAACGAACCCCAATTCAGGTTGGTCGTTTGAATAATGCTGATTTTTTCCTTTGTTTCAGCATCAATCTCCATCAAAGCCCGACCATCGCCGCATGATACGAGCCAGTTGCCTTCATCAATCAGTTTGACGGAAAAGGGCGTTCCGCCGGTTAAAACACTTTTGATAATCCTGCCATCTTCTGTCATTTCCGATATTTTATATCTTCCCATGAATGGAATGAGATAAGTGTTTTGCGGCGTTTTCAGTATCTGCCGAAACTGGTTGTGAATCTCCGGAATACCTGTTTGGAACGTGATTTCCTTCACAGGAATCCCGTTTTTATCCAACTCAACAATCCGTGCAGGAAGGCCACATATAGCCAACACATATTTCCCATCCACATACGATGCATAATGTAACTCTTCATCTTGATTTGCCTTGTAATCCCAGATGATATTGTGTTTGCGGTCAATCAACTTAGCGCCTTGTTTGTAGGCGTACAACACATGGCCTTGTGGCGTTATTTCGACTTTATTACACTCTTCTTCAGGGCCAAGATCATGCTTCCACTCGATTCTCCCCGATGATTTGTCGATAATCGCAATTTGTTGCCATCCGCTACCCCCGATTAACAATTTTTCTTTGTTGGCACACGAACAACAAAGTACAAGTAATGCTAAAAAGAATATTTGCCTTTTCATTTGAGTTTCATTTTACTGTTTAGCCTGTTTTATTCAGCACGCAAAAGTACGAAAAGATCTGTGAATTTTTGAATCCATGAATTTTTTTCCTATTTTTGCACCGCTAAAACAACAGGAATACTGACAATTCAAATTTCTAACACAATAAATAATGTATTATGCAAACAATTGATAAGTTTAATTTTGCCGGTAAAAAGGCTTTTATCAGGGTGGACTTTAATGTGCCTCTTGATGCAGATTTCAATATCACTGACGACACACGTATCCGTGCAGCGCTTCCGACGTTGAAGAAAATACTGTCCGACGGAGGCAGTATCATTGTAGGTTCACACTTAGGACGTCCGAAAGGAGTTAC
>JGI24702J35022_10000484_pt1 | contig 24050 bp, 13 predicted proteins | sample TergutTh196P4_FD_35022 | JGI IMG/M metagenome (IMG submission 35022)
GAANGTACCGTACCGTCTAAAGAAATGGTGTAAGAATAAGGACCGCCTGCCGGTTCATCCCATGTTAATTCGGCTTCGCAGGAGGCATTGTAGCTTGCGGCAAAATTCATTGGGGTGGGAGCGCAGAGTGTTATCTCGCAGAACTCAAAGAGCACATTATTGCGTTGCATTAGCCCACCTGTAGCCGTAGGAGGACTTGTCGGATCAATAGGCGTTGAGCCGTCAACCCTGTAATGTAGCGTTGTACTCCCGGAAGTGTTGTGAATTTTAAAGGTCGGATTAGAGCTTGAATAATAAGTTCCTGCATTATCAAGAACAGCAATCACTAAATTATCTCCGGTGTAGGTGAAGGGGCTGTCTAAGGTTATTAGCACCCAGTTATCCGGGCCGGCATCACTCAACGACAGCGTTCCGGAATACACCGTTTCCATTTCGCTTACAGGAATCCAATCGGAGGTTGAAGCGAAGTTTGATTTATCGGTATTGCCGAGATAGACAGTAAAGTCCAGCCGGTCTTGCGGAGCGGTATGGATATACTGGAAGGCTACGCCCGTTATTTCCTTAAGACCGGGACTGCCCAAATCGGCAGCTTCAAATAGCTGTTGGGTATAACTATAACGGTAGTAAGTATTTATTGGGAGTTGATAGCTTGTTATGGTGCCTGCTGTTCCTGCAGCCTCCCAAAGGCAAGTGCCGGTAGAATTCGAGATAGCGATTTCTTTTGCATCGTTTGAAGATACCATATCGCCTGCCGCGTCAACAGTAACGAGAATGGTATGAACGCCTGCCGCCGAAAGATCTACCGAGGTGGTGAAAGTATAGGTATCAGAACTTCCGCTTGTGAGCGTACCCGAATAGTTTTCGACTATGGGTGTTCCGCCGTTCACTTCCAATATAATATCAAATCCTGAAAGTTCGCTGCCGCCGCTATTCCTTATTACAGCCTCTACGTATTCGGTAGCACTAAGGTTTTGGGTTATCCCTGCTGTCGGGTGGGTAATTGCCACTACTTCCGCATCAACAAAGCTGCTGAAATCATATACCGTAACATCGTCAACAGCCCAGCCATGAGCAAAATTGCCTGCGTACCGGAATCCGATGTGAATATCTTCTCCTGCATAGCCGGTTAAGGGGATACTGATTTTTTGCCATGAAGCTGTAACTTCCGAGCCTGTTAATTGCTTAATTTCGGTAAATGTAGAAGAACTTGGATCGCTACCGGTGGTTGAAATCCATACTCCGCTATACACGTAATAAGAGGGGTCAACAGTATAAGTCCAAAACTCCAGTAGGTAAGCTCCCGCAAGAGGTATGGATATGGTAGGAGAAACCATCCACGTATCCTGATCTCCTGAGGCGTAAGTGTGGTAGGCTGACGCCAGGCCGCTTTGAACATAAGTAGTGTTTCTTGTCCAGTTTGATGCGCCGGCAATTTGGTATAACGACCAGCAAGCCGGCGGGAAAGTAGTGCTTTCAAAGTCTTCCGTAAATGGGAAGGCAGTAATGGTTGAACAAATAACATTCTCCAATGCTATGGTTTTTGAATCGCTGCTTTCTGTTGCCGTAACCTTTATGGTATAGGTGCCTGCTGCCGAAAGGTCTAATCCGGTAGTAAAGGTGTAGGTGTCCGTACCCATACTGGGTATGCTGCCCGTATAGGCTTCGGAAGCCGCTAACAGGCCGTTTAATTCCAGTTCAAGCGGAACGCTGGTAAGAGGCGCTGCGGTATTATTTTTCAACATTACCTGTACGTATTCGCTGCTGCCAAGGTTAATGTTTACCCCTGCAGTCGGATAAGTAATTGAAACCACATCAACATCTACAAAGGTTGCGGGGTCGTACACTTTAACGTCGCTAAGCACCAACATATATACATCATCGCAATCATGGTGCCTGAAAGCAATATAAATAGATTCGCCGGCATAGGCGTCTAAATTCAGTACTACAGTCTTCAGGTCGCCTTCAGTAAGCGTTTCGGTATGAATCGTTGTGAAATCAGTATTAATATTAGTACCTGTTGTGGAAACCAATACGGAATAATTTTCCCAATAATACGAAGGATCCACAGCGCCCACCGTATAGGAAAGCACATAACTGCTGCCTGCCGGTAATACAAGTTGAGGCGTAATCAACCAGTTATCGGGATAAAGCGGCCAGTCAAAGAACCAACCATCCGTATCCCATGATTGTGACGCTGCCACGGGTTTTCCGTCGAGCGTACCGAAAATCCAATAGTAGTCGTCGCCGTCGGCGTCAATATTTTGCCAACAATCGGGCATGCCGCCGGCGAAAGTTTCTATGAACGGAAGCGAAACCGCTGCACATATAATATTGGTAAAGGTAACCGTTTTGAAGCTGCTGCTTTGTGTTGCCGTAACCTTTATAGTATAAGAGCCTGCTGCCGAAAGGTCTAAGCCGGCAGGAATCGCATAGCTAACCGAGCCTGCAGCCGGTATAGTACCCGTATAGGTATCGGAAGCCACTAACAGGCCGTTTAATTCCACGGTCAGCGGAATATTGGTAATAGGCGTGGGGCCGTTATTTACCAATACCACCGTTACATCTTCGCTACTGCCAAGATTAACATTTGTGCCTGCCTGCGGGTGGGTAATCGAAGCCACATCAACATCTACAAAGGTTGCGGGATCGTACACTTTAACATCATCAAGCACTATGCGGAACACATCGTAAACGTCATGATGCCTGAATGCAATGTACACATTTTCTCCGGCGTAGGCGTCCAAAGGTATTGTTATTGTCCTCATATCTACGGTTGGAAGTACTTCTGTATAAACCGAAGTAAAGTCGGTATTAATATCTGTGCCTGTTGTTGATATTAATACAGAATAATTTTCCCAATAATAAGCCGGATCTGTAGCGCCGATCTTGTAAGAAAGCGTATAGCTGCTGCCGGCCGGCAAAGCTATTTGAGGCGTAATTAACCAGTTGTCGGGAAAAAGCGCATAATTATTATACCATGACATTGACGTTAACATGGGGTTGTCATTATATAGGTAAGCATGCCATGTTTGTCCGTCGCCGTCTGCATCAATATTTTCCCAGCAGTCGGGAATGCCGCTGTCGAAAGTTTCTATGTACGGGAAAGTACTAATGGGCAGACAAGCTGCTGCTTCCTGTACCGTAACAAGGTCTATATACCAGTTGTCAGCTACAGCACCTTCATATTTGAATCCTATATAGATATCTTCGCCTGCATAAGCGGTTAAGGGGATCGTAATTTTTTTCCATGTTTCCGAAGCTTGCAGGGTTACATCGCTAAGTAAGGTAAATGCAGCCGTATTATTGCCTGTGGTTGATACCCACACGCCGTTATGTACCGCATCTTCCGGCCAGTCATTTACAGTCCAGAAGGTCAGTTCATAATTTCCGGCGGCAGGTATGGATAGTTGCGGTGTAATCAACCAGCCTTCCTGATTGGACCAATCATAGACATGCCGCGCAGCCGCCGCTCCGTCAGGAGGTGTCATAACGGTAGATCTTTCCCATTCTTCGTCGCCTCCGTCAATATCGTACGAGGTCCAGCAGGTTGGCGGGAAGGTGGTATCTTCAAAACTTTCCGACCAGGGGTAGGTGGTAATCGTACAAGTGCTCGAAGAAGGTGCGATTTCTATTACCTGCACATCTTTAAGCATTATGGCGTACTCATTGGTAGAATTCCAATGCCTGAATGCGACATAAACAGTCTGTCCGGCATAGTCATTTAATGACAATGTCCTTGTCAACAGCGTTACTGCTCCACTCGGGTCCGGAATAGTTTCTGAATGAATAGAGGTGAAACTGCCCATAGCCCGACTTCCTGCAGATACTAAAACGTCATAAGTGTCCGCATAATAATCCGGATCAACCGCTCCTACCTTGTAGGTAAGCGTATAACTGTTGCCCGCTGTTAGCGCAAGCGGCAGCGTAATTAGCCAGTTATCGGGATTTACCGCGCCAAAGTAGTTGACGTATGAGTTGGACATAACCACATCGCCTATGCTTCCTCCCAAATCTATCGGTTCCCATTTGTATCCGTCTCCGTCGGCATCAAGGTTTTGCCAGCATCCGGGAATACCGCTGCCGAACGATTCCGTGAAGGGGAAAGTTGCAACAGGCGAGCATATAACATTAGTAAGTGTTATGGTTTTGGCATCGTTAGTCGATACCATATCGCCAGCCGCATCAACAGTAACGGTAACGGTATGACCGCCTGTCGCCGAAAGATCTGCCGGTGCGGTGAAAGTATAGGTATCCGAACTTCCGCTTGTGAGCGTACCCGAATAGTTTTCGACTATGGGTGTTCCGCCGTTCACTTCCAATATCATATCAAAGCCCGAAAGATCGCTGCCGCTGTTATTCTTTATTACAGCCTGTACGTATTCGGTAGCGGTAAGGTTGACATTTTCTCCTGCGAGCGGATAGGTAATAGCTGCAAGTTCTGCGTCAACATAGGAAGACATATCTACCACCGTAACATCATCAATACGCCAATTATGATCATAATTGCCTGTATATACAAAGGCAAGATAAATTGTTTCGCCCAAATAAGCATTTAAATTAACGCTGATTTTCTGCCAGAGGTCTGCAACATCGCTTCCTTGTAAGAAATAGAGTTCTGCAAACTCAGTACGCTCGGCGGTTGTAGTTGATATAAACACTTTGCTGCGTCCATTTCCAGAACCATTACCGGCATAATAACTAACAAAACCTATCCGGGACATAAATTCCAACGAATATACTCCGCTTGCAGGTAATTCTATCGGCGGGGTAACCAACCATGTTTCTTGATTAGATCCGCTAACATCTTGTCGGTAAGCATTCGCTCCGCTCCAAGTACTGGCTGTGCTTCTTACCCAGTTTCCAGCCGCTGAAACTTGATATCGTGTCCAACAATCAGGCGGGAAAGTAGAGCTTTCAAAATCTTCAATCCAGGGGAAAGTATTAATTATCGGACAAATAGCATTGGTAAGTGTTATGGTTTTATCATCGTTAGTCGGTACCATATCGCCTGCCGCGTCAATTGTAACGGTAACAGTATGGCCGCCTGCCGCCGAAAGATCTGCCGAGGCGGTGAAAGTATAGGTATCCGAACTTCCGCTTGTGAGCGTACCCGAATAGTTTTCGACTATGGGTGTTCCGCCGTTCACTTCCAATATAATGTCAAAGCCCGAAAGATCGCTGCCGCCGTTATTCTTTATTACAGCCTGTACGCTTTCGGTCGCGGTAAGGTTGATATTTGCTCCTGCAGCGGGAGAAGTAATTGCAACTACTTCCGCATCAACAAAGCTGCTTATGTCATATACCGTAACATCATCAATACGCCAATTATGATCATAACCGCCTGTATATACAAATGCAAGGTAAATTGTTTCGCTGTTATAAGCGCTTAAGCTAACGCCAATATTTTGCCAAGAAGTCGAGACATCGGCTCCCTGTAAAAAGTACAGCTCTGTGAATTCTGCGCGGTCGTCAGTTGTGGTTGATATAAACACCCTGCTGCGGCCATTTCCACCACTACTGCCACCGACATAATAACTAGCCATACCGATATACGACATAAATTCCAGCGTATAAACTCCGGTTGAAGGTATAGTTATCGGCGGCGTAACCAACCATGTTTCTTGATTAGATCCGCTAACATCTTGTCGGTATGCGTATGCTCCATCATGAAGCGGAGTGCCTGTGCTTCTTACCCAGTTTCCAGCCGCTGACACTTGATATACTTGCCAGCAAACGGGAGGAAATGTTGTACTATTAAAGTCTTCAACCCAGGGGAAAGTAATGTCGGGACAGAAAGGTTCGGCGTTGGAATTAGCTGCGCCGCCTTCGCCCTCTGCATTCTTAGCCACAACCCTGTAGTAATAGGCTCCGGCCTGTGTTATAGCTTCGCTGAATGTTGTTCCGGTTTGACTTGTTGAAACAGTAGTTGATGTGGCTCCAAAGAAGCGGATAACGTCATATTCAACTCCTGCGCCGGTAAAATGCCCTCCGTGTAAGCCGGCTGCGGGCGCTGTCCAGTTCAAGGTAGCTGTCATGCTGTTATTAACAAGCGTTACGCCCGTGGGCGCTGCGGGAACATCGGGGCCAATCCATACCTGAACGCTGCTTGGCAATCCTTCGCCGACCGAGTTAACACCTACAACTTTATAGTCATACAGTCCTGCAACGGAAACCGTAACCGTGGTCGCCTCTGTGCCGCCTATTACAGGACTTGAAACGCTATATACCGGAGTGGCTCCGCTATTTTCATAAACATCTACAGCGGTTAAGTCTATAAGCGCTGTACCGGCAACAGTCAGCGTCGGATTAGTCCAGTCTAAACCTGCCGATAAGGCGCCTAAGGCTGCGGGCGTGGCGGTTAAACCGGAAACGGCTTCCGGAGCGTCAGGATCGGCCATATCGGTAAGAATTACAAAGGCTGCACAGCCGGTGGAAAGACTACTGGCAAAAGTGCCGATAAGCGTGCGCGCTCCTGTGGCTTTATCTACTTCATATAAACCTGTTGAACCGGTGGAAGTTAGTGTCCCTTCCCGAGCGCTCCAGTATAGTTTATTAGTAGTACGGTCAACACTCAGGTTTTGAACAAAGTTTACATGGAACGGAACGGAAGTGATTTGTGTAAAGGCTCCTGTTGCTAAATTTACCGTGCCGAATGCTCCGGGATTACCAAATCGTATGGCATAACAAATGCCGTCATTATCAATGGCGATGGTTGAGAGTCCCCCCATGTTTCCAATCCAAGTAGAAGTTCCTGTGGCTATATTTATTTCGTACAAAGCTGTGCCCACCCATGTACTAATATAAGTTTTGTTTGTTACAGGATTCCAAGCCATTCCTATGGCATCAAGGCTACCATCGTCAGTGCCTGATCCGATTTGGGTAAATACGCCTGTTGTAAGATCGACTGTGCCGAAACGGTTCACGTCACTGAGCCCATCATAATCAGCAATATAAAGCACACCTTCAATATATTCTCCGCTTTGTACTTCATTAGGGAAATAGGTAGGAAGCTGCGTCATTACTCCGGGGGTTCCAAGAACTCCTTTATAATGGTAGCCGCCGTTTTGGTCCCAAGCATATATCTCATTATCATCACCGGGGAAGGATCTAAAAACAGGCGGGGCTGTCAATAGATTTGGTTTAAACCCTTCCTGTTTTGGCGCATTCCTCAAATAGACATGAGCATTTAACTCTTCCTGCTTTTTCAGTTCGTTTTCCTTTTCAATTTGCTCCAGCGCAGCTTGTGCTTCTTCAGGGCTCATTTCCCGCAGCTTTTCTTGCATTTTTTCAGCCTCCGCCGGGTTTACCTGCCTCTTTACATCAGGCGACAGTTGTACACTCTGTGCCTGCGCTGCTTTGGCTTGTCTTTTTTGTTCTCTTTCCTTTTCTCTTTCAGCACGATCTAAAGTTTGATTTTGTGCCGGTGCAGAAGACTCCATGTCTTTTCTCAGCTCGCCCGTGCTTTTTGCCGAAACAGGCTGACTTGCTCGGGCAGCTTGATTCTTTCGCCCGGGCGCTAATTCGTTTACTGCAGCTTCAAGCGAGACCGGATTTTGTCCGGGTTCCACTTCTGCTTCAGCCCGAGAGAGCCTTGCCCGCTCTTCTTCGGCTTGCCGTTTTAGCAAGTCTTCAGCAGGAATCGGATCTGTTAGCGACCGTTTCTTCAACTGCTGCTCTGCAAACACTTTCGAAACACTTTGTTCACGAAAGGTTTGTGCATATCCCAATCCTAATAAGAGGGATAATGCCAAGATAAATAACAGTAATTTTTTCATCTTGTGTAGGTTTTTTAGGTTAATATTTAGATTTTATTTTAAATTGACAGAATAAAAATCCAAAAGCAAAGATAAAACTTTTTTTAACACATTGTTCACAATTTCTCATTTATTTTAACAAATTGCCTAAATTTAATCAATAATTAACATAAAAGATTGTTAATCAGTTGGTTAATTGAATGATATTGCAATCTTTTTGATTATAAGCTGAGTACATGACAAAAATTAAGAAACTTAAATTTTAACGTAAAAAATTAAACTGTCAGGAGAACTATTATTCGCTGTCAAGCTCCGTAAAGAGCGAAACATGGATAACCCCGTGCAAGCGCAGCGTAACCTGCTGTTATCCACATCACGTCCCTACGGGACTTCTATCTCTTAATAAATTTAAACCAATTTGCACCTTGAAAAGGCAGCATATTATTTTGTAATTTTCCCCAAAATATAATAAAATTATGGCACAATCATTATCAAAACTGTATGTTCATATCGTTTTTCATATCAAAAATAACGATGTAATCATTCGTCCCGAAGACGAAAGGCATTGTATGCCTACATTGGCGGAATAATAAAGGCAAACGAAGCCTTTTCGATTAAAATTAATGGTACGGAAAATCAGAAATTCCTGCGAGAATACAATATTAATTTTGACGAAAAACATCTTTGGGCATAATGTATGCTGCCTTTTCAAGGTGCAAATTGGTTGTTGCGCTTCATTAGCCCAAGGCGATGCCATTGGGCTGGGATATATAAGGCTTTCAGCCTTTTGAGTGTCCCCGATGTCGAAATCAGGACTAAGCAACTGTTTAGTGCCGGATAAAATTTAATTGCCTTCTTTCTATTGTAATGGATCTATTCTACTCATTGGCTTCTTTTGTTCTATTTTCTGCCAATTTTCCCACAGCTCCTCTTTATGTAGAATAGCCCATTCGACAACAAGCCCTAATACGCGTGCGGGTAAATATCCTTCGATTACGCCAAATGTGCGAATGTCAATACAACATTTGTATTCGCCATATTGTGCATGAAAATGTGGCGGATTATGTTCATCGTAGAACATTCTGATGATGATACCGAAGAAATTACTGATGTGAGGCATATTGATGCTGATATTGATTTTGTTGTTGCCACTGTTCAAAGGTTAGACCTTTCAACTGCAAATAAATACTGTCGGGACAGATATCTATGTCGTTGTTCCACGCAATCGCACCATAATCATCAATATGAACCTGCATAAACAAATTGTTTTCATCCCATTGGTGAAATATACCTTTGTGTGCCAAGTGTTTTAAATCAACAGAACCTTGCACGCCATCGGAAAACGAAACAAAAATGGTATATTTGTCCAACGCTTTTACTTCTAATGGTCTTTCTATCATTGTCTTTATAATATTTTGATTATATTTTTTGAACAGACAAATATACATAAAATTTTTACATTTTCAAGCCTGTCTGATGATTTTTTTTCTCGTCATTGCGGGTTGCTTCGTTGGCCTTCGGCCTCCTTGCAATGACGGCGAAGCAATCTCCCTGCCCTAAAAAAAATCATCTGTCTTTTCTTCTTTTTCGTCAAGCTCCTCGTCGCTGCCGGTGCAGGTGAGGTTGATGTTGAAGTCGGCGGGGATTTCAAAAGTGTCGGTAGGCCTTATGTTGAGCGTGGGGTCGGCCAATACTTTTTCCATGAAGCTGCCCCAGATAGGCAGGGCCATATTAGCGCCGCCGCCCTGAGCAAGGCTTTGAAAATGAACGCTGCGGTCTTCGGCGCCTACCCACACGCCGGCGGCTAATTTAGGAACGAAACCCACAAACCAGCCGTCCGACTGGTTGTTGGTGGTGCCTGTTTTGCCCGCTAATTCGCCTTCTTTGATATATTTCCTCCGCAAATTAAAGGCAGTTCCTTCGTTCACAACGCCTTGCAGCAAATTTACCATGAGGTAGGCGGTGCGGCGGCTGATGCCTTCCTGTCGGCGCGTGTTGAAACTCGCTATCAGGTTGCCGTTCTTATCTTCAATTCGCGTAACATACAGCGGGTCGTTGTGTACGCCTTTGTTTGCAAAAGTGCCGTAAGCGCCTACCATTTCGGTAAGATACAGGTCGGCAGGGCCGAGGCAGAGCGAGACTACCGGGTCTAAATAACTTTTAATGCCTAAAAGTTTGCACATATTTACCATAGCTAAAGGCCCTAATTGCTTCATCAGGTAGGCCGAAATATTGTTGCTGCTCTTGGTCAACCCCCATTTCAGGGTTACGGTTTTTCCTATCCACTCGGCTCTGTCGGTGGTAGCGGGAGTCCAGGTAGTGTCTTGTAGAATAAAAGTCTGCGACACATTCAATACCTTATCGCAAGGGGTGAAACCCTCCTGCATCGCTAAGGTGTAAAGGAACGGCTTAATGGTAGAGCCTACCTGCCGCCGTCCCTGACTGGCGTTGTCGTACTTGAAGTGGCGGTAATTCGGGCCGCCTACATAAGCGCGCACCTGTCCGGTTTCCACGTCCATAGCCATGAAAGCCGCGCGGAGTATAGATTTGTAATAACGAATAGAATCTAAGGGGGTCATTATCGTATCTTTCTGCCCCTTGCTATTCCATGCAAATACCGTCATCTTGGTCTTAGTTTGGAACGACTTGTCTATTTCTTCTTCGGTAGCGCCGTCGCGTTTCATATTGCGGTAACGGTCGCTCCAGCGCTTGGCCTGCTCCATAATACTGTTCACCTGCGTGCGTGTGAGGTCATTGGAAAAGGGAGGGTTATTGCGGTACCTCATCACTTCGGCGCTGAAGGGAGGCTGCAATTCGTTCTTCAGATGCTGTGTTACGGCTTCTTCGGCATATTGCTGCATGTGGGAATTGATGGTCGTATAAATTTTTAATCCGTCGCGGTCGATATCATAAAGACTGCCGTCGGGCTTCGGATTCTTGCGTATCCAGCCCATTAAAGGATTGTCGTCCCATTCTTTTTTATCGGCATCGTAATCATAAGGCCGCGAGCGGTAATTTTCTCTTTGAGGCTCCTGCGCCAACATAGTGCGGCGCAACATCTCGCGGAAGTAGGGGGCATGTCCGGCGTTGTGGTCTTGCTGCATATACGTGAGCGTAATAGGAAGCCTTGATAAGGAGTCGTAAGTCTGTTGAGCAATAAAACCGTATTTATTCATTTGCGACAATACATGGTTGCGGCGCATGGTAGCACGGTCGGGATTACGTACCGGACTATAGCGACTGGGCGCATTGATGACGCCAATCAGAAGGGCGGCTTCTTCTAACTTAAGTTGCGAGGGCAACTTGGCAAAGAAGGTGGCTGCCGCTGCACGAATGCCAAAAGCATTGCTGCCGAACTCGACGGTATTCAGGTACATGGCAATAATCTCTTCCTTAGTGTAATTGCGTTCGAGTTTCACGGCCGTAACCCATTCCTTTAACTTCACCATGGTAATTTTTGGAGCCGACCTGATACTGCGGGTAATAGTAGAGTCGCGGGGAAAAAGATTTTTGGCCAATTGTTGCGAAATGGTACTGCCCCCTCCCGATTCGGCGCTGCCGCCGAGAATAGTTTTTACGAGTACGCGGCCCAAACTGCGGAAATCAATCCCCGAATGGCCGTGAAAACGTATGTCTTCGGTGGCAATCAAAGCATATACTATATTGAGCGACAGCTCGTCATAAGAAACATGGGAGCGGTTTTCAACATGAAAAGTGCCCAGCAGTATGCCGTCTTCCGAAATAATTTGGGTCGCCGTTTTACTTTTCGGATTTTCCAATTCTTCAAAAGAAGGAATAGTCCCGAATAAGTTAAGGCCTATTAAAATTAAGGCTAAAATGATAAACGGCAGAAAAATGATGCCGAAAAACCACAAATTAAATCGCTTACGGTTCTTAACTTTAAAGAAATTGAACTTCATACTATAATTTTTTACATATTATAAAATTAAGACTATCTACCTTGTTTTCAGATGCTTTAATAGAGTTGAACGATTAAAGCGGTCAATGAAACAAAATGCAAAATAATGAAAAAAATTTGGATTATACCTTATTTTATGACTTACTTTGCATTCTTTTTATAAAAATTTGGTTATGCAGGAAAATTTGGTTATCGTAGAATCCCCGGCAAAGGCTAAGACCATTGAACGGTTTTTGGGGAAAGATTTTTTAGTAAAATCCAGTTATGGTCATATCCGCGACCTTGCAAAAAAACAGCACGGAGTTAATATTGATAATAACTTTGAGCCTGATTATGAAATATCTGCCGATAAACTAAAGATAGTAGATGAATTAAAGAAGTTGGTTAAAAAGTCAGCAGCCGTGTGGTTGGCTTCCGATGAAGACCGCGAGGGAGAGGCTATTGCCTGGCATTTGCAGGAAGTATTAAAATTAGACCCCAAAAAAACAAAACGTATTGTTTTTCACGAGATTACTAAAAATGCCATCATAAAAGCCGTTGAAAATCCGCGGCAGGTGGATATGAATTTAGTGAATGCACAGCAGGCTCGTCGGATTCTCGACCGCTTAGTCGGTTTTGAAGTATCGCCCATTCTTTGGAAAAAGGTAAAACCCGCCCTTTCGGCCGGTCGGGTACAATCGGTGGCGGTGCGACTTATTGTGGAACGCGAGCGCGAAATACTTAATTTTACCCTTTCTTCGGCTTATCGTGTAAGCGCGCTGTTTGAGCCGATTGAAAAAGGAGAGAAATTTAGCTTAAAGGCCGAACTTTCAGAACGTTTTGCCACTGAAAAAGCAGCCTTGGCCTTTTTAGAAAAATGTAAGAAAGCCGATTTCGCCGTTCGGGCTATAGAAAAGAAACCGGCAAAGAAATCGCCGTCGGCGCCTTTTACTACCTCCACCTTGCAGCAGGAAGCCTCGCGCCGTTTCGGCTTTTCGGTGAGCCAAACCATGAACATCGCACAACGTTTATACGAGGCGGGGTTGATTACCTATATGCGTACCGACTCCACTAACTTGTCGGACTTGGCTTTGAATACCTCGCGGCAGACTATTGAAAATTTATTCGGAAAACAATATTATAAGCGGCGCCAATATGCCGCCAAGTCGAAGGGCGCACAGGAAGCCCACGAAGCCATTCGCCCGACTTACATGGAAAATGCCGAAATAGAAGGTACCGCTCAAGAGAAAAAATTGTACGACTTGATTTGGAAGCGTACCATCGCTTCGCAAATGGCCGATGCGCAATTAGAAAAAACCACCGTGGATATTACCATATCAACAGCTCCGCAGATTTTTCAAGCCATAGGCGAGGTCTTACTGTTCGACGGATTTCTGAAGGTATATATGGAAACCGGCGATGATGAGTCGGACGAAAATGCCGCCGAAGGCATTTTGCCGCCTTTAAAAGAAAAGCAGGCGCTATCGGCTAAAACAATTACGGCTACCGAGCGTTTCGCACAGCGCCCGCCGCGCTACACCGAAGCAGGTTTGGTGAAGCGCTTGGAAGAACTGGGAATTGGACGTCCTTCTACTTATGCGCCGACTATTTCTACCATTATGAACAGAGGCTATGTGTTGAAAGAAGACCGTGCCGGCCTGCAACGCGAATACATTTGTTTAACCTTGAAGAAAGAGGTGCTGAGCAAACAGCAGCTTACTGAAATTGCCGGCGCCGAAAAAGGAAAACTCTTTCCCAGCGACATCGGAATTTTAGTGAATGATTTTTTGGTGGAGCACTTCAAAAATATTATGGACTATGGTTTCACGGCGAAGGTAGAGGAGGAGTTTGACGAAATAGCCGAAGGGAAGTTGGTGTGGAATAAAATGCTGTCCAAATTTTACAAGCCCTTCCACAAGGTAGTAGAAAACGCTTTGGAAATATCGCGTCCGACCAATGCCGAGCGAGTGCTTGGGGTTGACCCGAAGAGCGGCAAGTCGGTGTCGGTGCGTATCGGCCGTTTTGGCCCAGTAGCGCAATTAGGCGAGGCCGACGATGAAAAGAAACAATTTGCCAGCCTGCAAAAAGGCCAGTTGATAGAATCGATTACGCTGGAAGAAGCCTTGAAGTTATTTGAACTGCCGAGGCCTGTAGGACAATATGAGGGAGAAGAAATAATTGCTTCAACCGGTCGTTTCGGCCCTTATGTCCGTCACGGTAAAGTTTTCGTTTCGTTGAAAAAAGACGACAGTCCTTACACCGTGAGCGTAGAACGGGCTATTGAACTGATAGAAGAAAAGCGTAAAAAGGAAAAGGAAAAATTTATTAAGATCTTTGAAAAAGAAGACATACAGGTATTGAATGGCCGTTTCGGTCCATATATAGCCCATGCAGGCGCTAATTACCGTATTCCGAAAGGAACAGACCCTGCCGCACTTAGCTTAGCCGATTGCCGAACGATTATTGCAGCGCAGCAAGGCAAAGAAAAGAACGCTGCCGCAAAGCCGAAGGCAAAGGCAAGGCCTGCTGTCGGAAAAACATCTGCGAAAAGCGCCACGGCAAAGAAAACCCAGTGAATAAAATTCGACTATTCTCGTAATAAAAATTGATAATTGAAAATTGTTTTGTAATTTTACAACGTAAATTTTTTTAAAATAAGAAAATGGAAGCAACAATAATGAAACGACCGGAAACAGTCTCCTTAACTTACGATAAGGCAAATCCTATAGCGAAAAAAACATTGGATTTCTTTTCGTCGTTGGGGCTTTTTCAAGTAAAAAAAATTGCCAAAAATCAGATAGAAATAGGATTAAAAGAATATCGACAAGGCAAATACACTGTTATCAACAAAGGTAAAAGCAAGATTTCAGATGAATGACAGGGTTCAAGTGCGACGAATAACAGTAGATGAATTTTTTGAGGCTTTGGCATCAAATGAAGATTTTATTTTTGCCGTTGCTCATACCAACTCTTTTAAAAAGAATGTAAAACATTGCTATAAACAAAATTTAGACTTGAACGAATTGTACCAAGTTATTGTAAACTTAGCAAAGTTGGAAATATTACCTCCAAAAAATCGCGTACACCCTTTATCGGGGTACGGAAAAGAGCGAAAAGGCGAGAAATATATGGAGTGCCATGTAGCACCTGATTGGTTATTGATTTGGGTACAAAAAGACAATGAAATGGTTTTGGTCTTTACTAATACAGGTTCACATGCTAAAATGTTTGGAATGTAATACCCCTCATACTAATCACTAACCACTAATCACTAACCACTAATAATTAATTCAGCATGTCCTTAAAAAACTTTGCACAAACACTGCCTCAGGCGCGGTTAGCGGTGATTAACATCGGTAGCGGCGCCGTTTATAAGGTCTTTAAAAAACTGTGTCCTCATTCAGACCATAAGATAGTATATTTAAAATGCAGGAAGAAAGAAGTGTCTTCGGCTTTGGCCTTGTGCGAAAAAGAAGGCGTTTTTGCCTTAGTGCTTGGAGTTGCCGAAACCGCATTGCCTCAGCAGTCCTTTTCGGCAGCCGTAATTACGCCTGCGATTGATCTTAGCCAAGCCTACTTGCGGCAACTTCTCTGCCACCGCTCACTGAACTACTGTGCGGCGCTGGGTTTCCAAACCTACCTCTCGCCGGCAGGCGACATAGATACGCTGAAAGGGCGTTACTGCGAATCGCTGCGCTTGGGAGCCTTGAGGGAAGACATAGCTTCGGCAGAGCCCTTGTTGCGCGATGCCGACTATGTGTGGTTCGACATAACCACTGTCCGAGCCTCCGACGCCCCGCAACGAAAACACCTGACACCTAACGGTTTATACGCAGAAGAGGCTTGTCAGTTGCTGCATTATATAGCGCTTTCGAACCGTACAAAAGTGTTATTCCTGCACAATTTCAGCACTTTAGCTTGTTTGAATAAGATTACCACCCATTTACTGGCACAGCTAATTTGGCATTTGGCCGAAGGCTTGGGGGAAAAAATCAAGGAGGAATTGTTAAATATTTCTGAAAATGTCGCTTTTAAGGAAATTATGGTTGACATGGGGTTGAGCGGGCAGGAACTTTACTTTTTGTATAGTGAAACCACCCAGCGTTGGTGGATTAAAGTGCCTTGTAATAAGGAAGATATGCGATGGATTCCCTGTAACCGAAACGATTATCAAGTGGCTTGTCAGGGCAAGGTTCCGGTACGTTGGATATGGCATTATCAAAAATTAAATTATTAAAAAGTGTTAAAATTCTTATAAACTTGTTGTTATTTAATATTTTTATTTTAACTTTGCGAGTTGCTACTCAGCATTGAGCAGCTTTAGGATATTATGTTATTTGTGAAAAAACTATCTTGTGGCGTCCTCTTTTTCTTGCTGGTCTTCAGTGCGAAAGCCCAACAAGACCCGCAGTTTAGTTTGAGTTTTTTGAAAAGAATGTATAACAACCCGGGATATGCCGGAAATACGACGGAAAATCTGTTTACCGCTACCGGAGTGAGTCGTTTAGAATTGACCGGTTTTGAAGGTGCGCCCGTAGTAACGGCAGTGGACGTTCACGGACCGATTACGTTGTTTGGAATATCGAGCGGAGTGGGGATATCGCTGTATAATGATATAGCAGGCGCCTTGCGCGCCCCCGGCTTCAGCCTTACTTATGCTTATCGTCATAAAATTCTTGACGGAGTAATAGGTATAGGTGTAACAGCAGGTATGATCGCCAGTTGGTATGTTAGTCCGGAATGGCGATTACCCGAAGGAGGCAGCGTTACTGATAATTCGTTGCCTACCGGTGAAACGGCAGGAATGAGTTTTGATATGGACTTCGGAGTCTATTATCAAAGTCCTTCCTGGTTTGGCGGAGTAGCCTGCAAGCACCTTACGGCGCCAAAGTTGGGACAGGATAGGGTAGGGTCTTTGCCGCGTACTTTCTACGCGAATCTCGGCTACACTTATGCTTTTGAAGAGCCGGAACTGGTAATTATGCCGATGCTTGATGTGATTACTGATTTTGGACAAACCGGTTTTTGCTTTAAAGCAGTCGGTTTTTACAAAAAGGTGTACTGGGCCGGTTTGGGTTACCGGTGGGAGCAGGCGGTAATAGGTATGTTGGGCTTGGAAATATTTGAAGGATTGAAAGTGGCGTATGCTTATGAATTTCCGGTTTCGAAATTAAGTCGCTTTAGTAGCGGCACGCATGAGATGTTATTAAGTTACTCTTTTTCTATAGCGGTACCGAAAGGATCGCAACGATACAAGAGTATTAGATATTTATAAAATAAATTTTAAGTATGAAGAAATTGTTTCTTTTAACTTTGTTGGCAGGATTGATGTGGAGTTGTGGGCTTATCGGAGGATCTGACTCCGGAGAACTTGACCGTGGAAATAAAGGTCGTAAGGTCCGGTATTCCGAAGCGCCCCCAAATGGAATGTCATACGTTCCTGCCGGAAATTTTTTACTTGGTCATAATGATCAGGATTTAAACATGGCCATAAATGCCGGTAACAAAATGGTTACCGTAGATGCTTTTTGGATGGATCAAACAGAAATTACCAATTATGAGTATCGTCAGTTTGTAACCTATGTGAAAGACTCTACGATACGTCGGCATTTATCGGAAAACGGATTTCCCGAATTCCTGCTGGAGGAGGAAGACCAGTTCGACCAAGATGCGCTTCCGCCCATAAATTGGCGCCGACGATTAAATGTTAAAAAAGACGATGGCTTACGCGACGCCTTAAGGGAACTGGATTATACGCCGGAAGAATCGCTCTTTGGCCGTCGTGAATTTGATGTACGCCGCTTAGTGTATGAATACTCATGGTTCGACATGGACCAAGCCGCTAAGGCTCGCTACGACCATAAAGAGAAAAAATATATAGGTACGGTAGTCAATGCTCAGGGGGAAAGAGAGGAAATCAAAGGCCGTTCCTCCTTTATTATGAGAGACCGTACGGAAGTATATCCCGATACCCTGTGCTGGATACGTGATTTTGATTATTCCTATAACGAGCCTTTTGCTGCCCGTTACTTCTCCCATCCGGCCTATAATAACTATCCGGTGGTGGGTGTAAGCTGGAAACAGGCTTATGCTTTTTGTCACTGGCGGACAAAGAAAATAGAAGGCGGCAGGAGAACTTATATGGGTTTTGAGTATCGTTTGCCCACCGAATCAGAATGGGAATATGCCGCACGCGGCGGACTGCAAGGCAGTTTGTACCCATGGGGAGGCCCTTACACCACCAATAAACAAGGCTGCTATTTAGCCAATTTCAAACCTCAACGCGGTAAATACAGCCTCGACGGAGGGGTGCGCACTATGCCTGTAGCCTCCTACGACCCCAATGATTATGGACTGTATGATATGGCGGGGAATGTAGCCGAATGGACGAATACGGCTTATGACGAAAATGCCTATAATTTTTATCACGACCTGATGCCTAACTATACCTATAATGCAAAAGACAGCGACCCTATTATAAAAAAACGCAAGGTAGTACGCGGCGGTTCGTGGAAAGATGCAGCTTACTATCTGCAAAGCGGAACCCGAACCTATGAATATCAAGATTCAACCCACAGTTACACCGGATTCCGCTGCGCACGTACTTATATGGGTACTGCCAGATAATTGTGAATAATTGCTTAATAACCGAACAAATAAATTAGATAGAATATGAAGAATAAAAAAACGCCCTTTTTTCAGTCCAAACAATGGAAAAGAATCATGCCGATGCTCTATGGCATTGGAGCTGCATTGGTAATTCTCGGCGCTCTGTTTAAATTGCAGCACTGGCCTAATGCCGGCTTATGGTTGAGCATAGGTATGTTTACCGAGTTTTTTATTTTTATGGTTTCGGCCTTCGACCCGCCGGCAAAAGAATATGAGTGGGAAAGAGCCTATCCTGAGTTAGCCGAAGAGGGCCTTGCCATCGGCGGCGGGGAACGTCCTGTAACTAAATCGGGAACAATCTCAGGGCATTTGCAGATTGACCCGGCCATATCGGGCGAATTAAACAGCAGTATGGCTAAATTCAATGAAACGGTGAAAGGCTTGCATAGCCTCTCTTCTGTAGCCGAATTGTCGAACAGTTTAGTCGGCGGCGTACAACAGGTAGCCGGTAATATTACCAACCTTAACACTTCCATGAGTACGGTAAACCAATCAATGGACGCCTTAAAGGACGTGTATATGCAAGTATCGCAAGCAGTGCTTGCCGGCGGTAAACAAACCGGTGTCAGCCTCGAATTGCTGAACAAGCACCTTTCCTCAGTAAACGCTTCTTATGAATTGTATATTCAGGAACACAAACAATATACGGCTTCCTGTGAACAAATGGTTGCTACGATGAAACAATCGGCTGAAAGTTCTAAACAGGTCAGCTCCGAAATGGATAAACTGCAAGCTCAGGTAAGCGGCTTGAACGCCGTTTATGGTTCTATGATATCAACGGTAAATATCGCCTTAAAAAAACGCTAAACTATGGCTGAACTACCAAAGTCCCCACGACAGAAAATGATCAACATGATGTATATCGTGTTGACGGCTTTGTTGGCATTGAATGTATCGGCAGAGGTGTTGGAGGCTTTTGTCAGTATTGATAAGAGTATAGAACACAATATCCAAATTGTTGTCAAGAAAAACCGTTCGGCTTTAGAGGGATTTCAAGCGGAAGCTGAAAAAAATCCGGCGAAGGTCGGTCCTTATTATAATAATGCCCTGTTAATAGCTAATGAGGCCAAAGCATTATTTCAATATATACAAGACATCAAAGTGGAGTTGGTATTATCCGGAGATGGAAAAAAGTCGAAAGCAATTAATGAAAACAATGAAATTGACCCGGAAAAAATAGATGCCTTGAGTGATACCGATGTCAGTGACCGTATAATGATTGGCAACAAAATCACCGGGAAAGCCTATGAATTACGCACAAAAATAACAGCTTTCCGCGAACTCGTATTACAGAATGTTAACCCGCAAACCACCCTCTACCAGTCGGCCAGTGAATTGTTGAAAACCGAAGACGGACATTCCAAAGACGGCGACGCTCGCAGTTGGGAAGTGGGTATGTTTGCCGGAGTGCCTTTGATTGCCGCCGTAACTAATTTGTCGAAATTGCAGTTAGATGTATATAATAGCGAAAGCGAAGCTATTACCCACTTTGCAAGAGAAGTAAATGCTGACGATTTTAAATTTTCGGACGTAGAAGCATTTGTGGTTCCCACCTCTTCTAATTATGTAGTGAGAGGCTCTAAATTTACTGCCGACGTTTTCCTGACAGCTTATGACCCAAGTTTAAGACCGGTATTGCGTAACGCCAGCGGAGGAAGCTGGAATGTCGACAAAGGGAAAATTAAGGTGGAAATTCCTGCAAATGAATTAGGTCCGAGAGTCTTTTCCGGTGTGTTAGAAGTTGGAGAATCAACATGGAGGATAAATCATTCCTATATGGTGGTTAATCCGAATACGGTGATTTCGCCTACTAAGATGAATGTGTTTTATCGGGGAATTGAAAACCCTGTGAGCATTTCCGCTTCCGGCGCTTCACTTGAAAATATAGAAGTGAGTATGACCAATGCCAGACATACGCGCCAGGGCGATATATGGAATGTAATACCCGGCGATGGCCGCACCTGTGAAATTACCGTGAAAATTAACGGCCAACAGCTTGACCAGCCTCAATCGTTTCGCGTAAAAGATTTACCGGTGCCGATGCCTCTGCTCGACGGTATTACCTCCAAATCAGTGTCGAGAGGCGAATTACAGGCTTCGCAGGGAATCAGGGCAGAAATGCCCAGCGACTTCGAATTCGACCTTAGATATCGTGTGGCTTCATTTAAAGTATCTGCTACCATTGACGGTTATACCGAAGAAGAAATTTCACAGTCGGCAGCTTTTACCGACAGACAAAAGAGAATATTCAATCAACTGCGCTCCGGACAACGGCTGTCATTTGTTGAAATTAAAGCTATAGGCCCTGACGGAAAAACCGTTGAACTGTATGATTTATCTGTAAAAATTAAGTAAATAATATGAAAAAGACAATTCTTTTAACAGCATTTTTGTTACTCCTTTCGTTAAGTTATGCCCAACAAGTAACAACCGGTAAGAAAAGTTTGGTGCTTGACGGCGTCGTTAAAATGGAACAAATAGAAGAAAGAGAACCCTTGCCGTATCCGGCCATCAATGAGTCCGATATATTTAAGTATATACGTGTATGGCGTGTGCTTGATTTGCGGGAACGACTGAACTATCCCTTGTATTATCCCATCGAATTGTCGCAAAAACGTAAAAGTTTTATTCAAGCCCTTGTTGGCGCTTTGGAGCAAGATAAAATCAAAGTTTACGATACCGGCGACGATGAGTTTACCGCAGAAATGTCATTAAACGACGTCTTGGCTAAATTTGATGCGGAAGACCGTACTATAACCCGCCGTACGCTTGACGACAGAGATACTACCTATACGGTACAGGGCGAGATTAACTGGCGTGAAGTACAGGAATTATTAATCAAAGAAGATTGGTATTTCGATAAACGTCGCTCGCGGCTTCAGGTTCGTATTATAGGTATTTGCCCGGTTCGGGTGTATGCCAGAGAATTAAGAACTGGTGAAGAAGAAGAAATAGAAAGCGAACTCTTAAAACGCCCGCTGTTTTGGATTTATTATCCCGATGCCCGTAAAGTCTTGGCTAATACCGCTTGCTTTATCAACGAAAACGAACTTGCCATCTTTTCATTTGACGACCTGTTCCAAAACCGCCGTTTCACGTCTTATATTTCCGCCATGTCGAACGCTCAAGGCAATCGCCGAGTGTTAAGCTACACCCGCACAGGTAAAGAAGCTCTGCTCGAATCGCGGCAACTCGAAAATGAATTAATGAATTTCGAAAGCGACCTCTGGGAATGGTAGGTTAAGAATTAAGAATTGAGAGTTGAGAATTGAGAATTGAGAGTGTTCCGAAAGCCCACTCGTCATTGCGGGTTGCTTCGTTGGCCTTTGGCCTCCTCGCAATGACAACGAAGTAACCACGTCATAGGTACGAAGCAACCACGTCATTGCGAGGCACGAAGCAATCTGTAATTGTTAAATAGTGTTAAGAAACACACTGATTTGTTAAACAGTGTTAAATCCTCTTATGATACAAAGGTATAATTACCTAACTTTGACTGTTTAATTGCTAAACGGCAAATTAACAACTAACAACTCATAATTCATAACCAATAACCAAGCCAACAAAATGAACATCTCCCTAACCTTATCACGCATCGCTTTCCGTTTGCTGCTTTCCGCTTTTTGCCTACTGCCTCTTGGTTTGCATGGGCAATCACTTGTTACCCATAACATAGCTTCAGGTAATCTGACGATACCCGGAAGTTCTACTAATAACTACGTTATTACAGGTACAACTACGGTAAATACGGTGGTCATTCAATCGGGCTACCAAGGGACGGTAACTTTACAAGACCTGAATATTACATCATCAACCAGTGCTCTTTATGGACTAAGTGGTTATTCCTGTATTACTGTTGAGGGACAAGATGGTCTTAATACCAATTTGGCCCCTGTTACCAAGGTCAATTTTATTTTAGACGGCAGTAATACGCTTACTTTTTCGGCAGGAGCTTATTGTGCCTTACAGGTCAATCAGGGGGCGCAGATTCATATCAGCGCCGTTGACCCCAACGATAATAACAGTGGTAGATTAACGGCAAGATGTACCAATTCAACCTCTGGCGCTGCTATTGGCGGGCCTGAATTTGTACTTAGCGGACTCAATCAGGGAACTGTAACAGCCGATCACTTTACCTGCGGTACTACTACTTTAGGGTCTTCTTACATGTTTACACATGGAGGGAATGTTATTATTTCCGGCGGAGTCGTTACGGCTCAAGCAAGGCATGCAGCCGCTATCGGCGGCGGAAGGGGTGGTTATTATGATGGAATCATTCTCATATATGGCGGTCATGTTACTGCTACTGTTTCAGGTACCCATGCCGCTGCTATCGGCAGCGGTTGTCCGCAACTTACAGGCCTTGTTGACTGTACGCCTCAAAATAGCACTATCATAGTCCTTCCTCCGGCAACTATCACAGCTACTACTAGTCTCGGTTCGGATATGGGGCTTGCCGGAACGAGGCTTATTACCTATATCAACGATCCGGGAAAAACGCAAATTACGATACACACCGTAGATAACAGACCCAATACGGATATTTACCTTGATCTCACAGAAACCCCGAATTTGGCGAATATTGTTACCGTAACAGGTGTTGATCTTGACTTGACCAACTATAAACTCGGCGCTACCGATGCCTTAGGTAAATTGACCCTCAATGCAAATTTTCAGAACAACACTACTTTTTTTACCGATGCTACCAATGGTTCCGGAGTGCCCTATCTTCCTGTAATACGAACGGTAACCGGCTCGTCAACTACATTAGTTGATATAGAACTACCCTTGTCAACTCTTGATATTGCCGTGGTCGATTATCCTTCTACGCCATTGATGGAAGGCTATTCGTCCTCGCAGGCCGAGGCCAATGCTTTCCGTGTGCAGGTGAGCTATGCCGATGCCACTCCGCTGACCGGCGTAAACTTTAGCCTGCAAGATGGACTGAGTTCCGACTTTACCGCTTTGACCTTCTATGATAACACCGGCTCCAACACCATTACGGCGCCCACCAATCTGACGAATGGTCTGAGTTTTTACATAGCCGTTCCCCTTGCTCAGGGTAAGACCTTAGGTAATTATTCTGATGTTTTGCAGATTAACGGTACTTATTCAGGTGCGGCTATACCTGCCATACGGCGGATAGTCCATCAGGAGGTAGGCGCTATAGCGGAAATATGTAGCGGCAAGGGCGCAACCTTTACGGTAACGCCGCACAACGGCGGTTCTTCGCCGAGCTATCAGTGGATGTTGAACGGCACTCCTGTAGGCGGCGCAACGGCATCGACCTGGTACCATGTGCCCTCAAGCAATGGAACTGTAACTTGCAGAATGATTTCCAATGAGCCCTGCGCCTCGCCGGGCACGGTCTATTCGCCGGAAATCCGCATAGTACTGAAAGGCCCTGCATCAGTAACCACGCCGACTCCGCCTGCGGCAGTTTGCGCAGGTTCCACGTTGGCACTGACAACGCCGCCCATAACCTTGAATGGCCTTACGCTGCTGGGCGGCAACTGGACTTTAAACGGCGCGATCTTCAATTCATCAACCCCGATGAGCTATACGCAGAATGGGCATGGTTTGGCTTATGTTATAAACACCGATTGCGGCACCTTTACTTCGAGCACGGTAGCCATCACGGTGAAAGACAAACCTACAGTGGGGACGCTGAGCGTGCTACCCTGTATAGGCACAGGCCAGACCTTAGCTTTGAGCCCGCCAAGCGTAAA
>JGI24702J35022_10000485_pt1 | contig 24037 bp, 23 predicted proteins | sample TergutTh196P4_FD_35022 | JGI IMG/M metagenome (IMG submission 35022)
TATCGATTATGCACAAAAAACGGCTTCTTGTTCGTAATAACATAAGCGTTGTTACTGACAAAAGAATATGATATTATTCTTTGGCGGAGTTGCACCGCTTTTTGATTCAGAAATCAGGAGGAGAACAATATGTTTATTAGCTCAAAAAAAGCCGAGGAATCGGCGATCCTCGACCTTGCGTACAGCGTGTGCGCGGCGGCGCGAACAGCGCCGAAAGCCTGCGGCATTGATATTCTCGAAACCGCGATCCTGACCGGCGAAGACAAAGACCGCCTTACCGCCGAAATGCGCAAAATCGGCGAAATCGCGGGCGAAGACGGCAAGTTTTTCTGCCGCGACGCGGATAACGTGGACGCAAGCGGAGCGGTCGTGCTCATCGGCGCCAAATATGAAACCCGGGGACTCAGCGAACTATGCAGGCTCTGCGGTTTCGAGAGTTGCGACGCTTGCCTGAAGGCGGGCGCGGCTTGCATGTATCCGGCTGTGGATCTTGGCATCGCGCTTGGTTCGGCGGTTTCGCTCGTGGCAGACCACCGTGTTGACAACCGGATAATGTTCACAATCGGGCAAGCCGCCGCAAAACTCGGGCTGCTCGGCGAATATAGGCTGATAATGGGCATCCCCTTGTCCGCATACGGCAAATCAGTGTTCTATGACAGAGCCATTTCACGGTGATAGGTAGAGCTTGACGTTGTGCCTAAAATGTTGACGCGTGTGGCATTCATATGTTACATTATTGGTGTTCCGCCCCGATAGGGGGGCGTATGCAAATTAGGAAAGGGATGGTCATAAATGAAAGCGGTTTGCCTGACCGAAAAGGGCGATCTTGCCACGAAAAAATGGGGCGCGCTCGATTGCGTCGAGTTGCCCAAGCCAAAAGTTGAAAAAGACGATGATGTGCTAATAAAAGTCGCATATTCGTCGATCTGCGGTTCCGACCCCCTGATGCTAAACGGGAACATGAAAGCCGAGGTGGGCGCGGGGTTCGGTCATGAGATGTCGGGCATTGTCGCTGATTTTGGGAAAGGATGCAAAAAGCGCGGGCTGAAAGTCGGGGACAAGGTGACGGGGTGTTTTGTCCATTTCTGCGGAATTTGCGAAAACTGCCGAGCCGGCCGGGAGCAATTCTGCACGGAGGCTGTGCAGAACATAGTCCCCACCCAAGCCGAATATGTCCTTTGGAGCGAAGATCAGGTGTATAAGCTGCCGGACGATGCCGACCTCAAGACTGCCGCTCTGGTCGAGCCGCTGACAATTGCTATGCGTTCCGTCGACAAAGCGGATATCAAACTTGGAGACCGTGTTGCCGTATCGGGCGGCGGCGGTATTGGTTTGATGGTAGTTCAACTGTGCAAAATGACAGGTGCATCGGAAGTGACCTTGCTGGAGCCGGTGGAGAGCAAGCGAAAGCTCGGTTTGGCGCTTGGCGCTGACTTTGCCATAGACCCGATGGCAGAGGACTTCATGGAGCAGATAAAGAAGGTCGCGCCCGGTGGATTCGACGAAGTCATAGAATGCTCGGGAAACGGCAAAGCGGCTGAAACTGCCATGGATATTGCGCGAAACGCCGGACACGTGGTATATATGGCGATGTATCCCATACAATACAGATTATCCCTTGATCTGAGCACTTACGTCTATCACAAAGAACTGCGCCTTGACGGGCTTTTTCTGGCGACTTACTATTTCATGCCGGCAATAAAGATGCTAAAGCGCTTGAATCTGGATCCCATTATTTCGAAGGTCTACAAACTCAGCGAGTGTCAGCAGGCTTACCAGGATCAGATTTCAGGGCAATTTGCTAAGCTTGTCTTTGACTGTTCGTGATGCGGTAGGGGACANCCCCCGCCGTCGTCCTCATGGACTACGCTCTGTTCCGCCCTCGCTGGCTCGGGCATCCACATCGCTCCGTCATTCGTCCTCTCCAACACGAACCCGCTTGCGCTGGGCTTCGTGTTGGTATAGCGAGGGTTCGCACCCCCTTCGTGCGCGAAGGGGGCTCGGCGACACCCATCCACAGAGGGGAATTTGGGATGCAAATTGTTTGTTGAAGGGATAATTACCATTATGGAAATTAATTTTACGCATGTGGGCATTACTGTTTCTGACCTTGATGCTTCCGTCAGGTTTTATGAGGAAGTGTTTGGCTTTACCTGCCGGGACAGGCATACGTTTGACGAGGAGTTTATATCCGCTGTTCCAAACTTGTATAAGCTTTCCGACACTATCGCTCACGCCGCCTTCATGGTCGCTTCCAACGGCGTTGTCCTGGAGCTGTTCCAGTTTATCCCTGCGCTGCCGGATGACGGCCGATTTGCGTGGAACAGGCCGGGTCATACCCATATCGCTTTTACCCTTGATGACTTGCCGGAATTCGCGAAGCACATGCGAGCCAAGAATGTCCGTTTTTGCATGGATGTGCTTGAAAAGCAGGACGGCAGCCATTGGGTATTCGTCAAAGATCCCGACGGCAACCTGATTGAGGTCAGCGAACCGTGGCGGCATTGATTACCATGTTCTGAAAGGAGAAATGTTTATGCAAGAAAAACAATCGTTGCAACAGCTTGAATGTCGCGCAAAGGAACTTCGGCAAAAACTGCTCACTATGTGCGGGTCATATGAAGGTACTGTACATATTGGCGGGGATCTGTCTGCTGCGGACATTCTCACCGCGTTGTTTCAATACGGGCTCAATATCGACCCGGCAGATGTCTGTATGCCTACCCGGGACCGTTTTGTGCTGAGCAAAGGCCACGCCGCGGTATGCATGTACATCGCTATGGCAATACGCGGTTTCTTTGACTATGATGATATTGTCTGCACATATGGCAGGGTGGGGAGCGCTTATGGCATGCACCCGTGCAAAATACAGCTTCCGGGGGTGGAGTGTTCCACCGGCTCTCTGGGGCATGGTCTGCCGATGGCTGTGGGAATGGCTCTGTCCGCCAAGCAGCGCAAACAGGCCCACCGCGTGTTCTGCCTTATGGGGGACGGCGAGACTTGCGAAGGTTCCGTCTGGGAAGCCGCGATGTCCGCCGCGAGCTACAAACTTGGCAACCTTGTCGCAGTCGTAGACCGCAACCGCCAGTTTATGACCAGTTTTTCCGAAGACTTTGTCGTCCTCGAACCTTATCCTGATAAATGGCGAAGCTTCGGCTGGAACACAATTGTGTGCAACGGGCATGATATGGCCGATCTCATATCGGCGCTCGACTCTCTGCCTACCTCCGCCTCCGAAGTGCCCACTGTATTGATTTGCAATACTCTCAAAGGCAAGGGCGTTTCGTTTATGGAAAAAAACCTTGGCTGGCATGCGGGATCTTTGAGCGAAGAAGACATGAAAAAGGCTCTGGATGAGCTCGCCTGCGAAGGGGGTGAATAGAGATGGGAATCACGTCAAATTTTGAGTTTGTCATTTCGGGGAGGACCGTCATCGGCGATACTTTGCACGAGATTGGTCTGAAGGATCAACGCCTCTGGGTGGTGACTCCGGATATCGGCGCCGCGCTCTCGGCATTTAAGAAAGACTGCGGCGATCGCTACGTTGATGTGGGCATAGCGGAACAAAATGCGATCGGCATCGCAGCCGGGCTTGCCCTGGAGGGCAATATTCCTGTGGTTATGGGTATGATACCGTTTTTGACCATGAGGGCATGCGAGCAGGTCCGCACGGACGTTTGTTACCAGAATCTGCCTGTACGCATCATCGGTACGGGCGGCGGCCTGACCTCCGGCGGGGGTTCGACGCATAACGCCATGGAAGATATTTCGATTATGCGCTCGATGGTCAACATGACTGTCATTTCAATCGCTGACCCGCTCTTGATTCGCGATGTCTTTATTGCCGGCATGGACTACCCGGGACCGATATTCATTCGGCTTGCCCAGGCAAAACGCGACAAGGTCATCTATGAGCCGGGAACGGTGAATTATGTGATTGGCAAAGGCATAGTCGCGCGCGACGGCAGCGACGTCACTCTTTTTTCCCATGGCGAGATGGTCGCACAATCCCTGGAAGCGGCTGCGGCTCTTGAGCAGGAGGGTATCTCCGTGCGTGTCGTCGATATGTTTACGATCAAGCCGCTGGATGAAGAATTGGTGCTGCGGTGCGTGAGGGAGACCGGCAGGGTTGTGGTCCTCGAGGATCACTTGATGATGGGAGGCCTTGCAAGCGCCATTTCCGATGTGCTGGCGGATTCGGGTGTTTATCCGAAATATTTCAAGCGTCTTGGTATTCCGCAGATTTATGCCGGTTTCGGCAGCGGCGCGGATTTGCGCGATAAGTACGGGTACGGTCCGGCTGCAACCATCGAAGCGCTACGTAGCGCAGTGAGCGGACACAATTAGCGATGCTGTAAGCTATTCAGAACCTTGCGCTCGAAAAACGTTTTTTTGCTTCCTTATCGCGCTGGATAGACCTCCATGTCTATACATCGCGCCGCTCCGCCTCCTTGCTCCGCGGTCGGAAGCAAAATAAACGTCTTCCTCGCCGGTTCTAGATTTAGATGATGATTATGAGATTGAAAGAGGGGAAAATAATGTCAACAATGATGGCTGTCAGATGGACAGGACCGCAGAAAATAGAGCTGAAACACGACATTCCGATTCCAAACGTAAGACCCGGCACAGTGAAAATTAAAATCGCTTACGCTGCCCTTTGCGCGACTGACATTCATGCGGTATCGATGGGCGTGATGTTTGCGAAACTGGAGGAGGGCGGCTCCGGTCTTGGCCATGAGAGTTCGGGCGTGATAGTCGAGATGGGCCCGGATACGGAAGCCAGCGGGTTAAAGCCGGGCGACAAAGTCGTGGTTTTCCCGGGCGCAGCCTGCGGCAAATGTGAAAACTGCAAAAACGGTTATCGGCAGTACTGCACAGGAGGCACGGAAAGGTATCGGGCATTTAGCGAATATGCCGTCGCTCCGGTGAATTCTGTTTATAAAATACCGGACGACGCCGATCTGAGCACTTATGCCCTGGTCGAGCCGACTGTGTGCACTATCCGCGCAATGGATCTTTCCCAGATCCAACACGGTCAGACGGTATTGGTTTCAGGTGTCGGCGGTATCGGGTCCATTCTCCTTGATATGGTGATTCACTCCGGGGCTTCAAAGATAACCGTGTCCGATCCTGTCGCGCAGAAGCGCGAAAATGCGCTTGCGATGGGCGCGCAATATGTGATTGACCCCGTTAATGATGATTTAATTGCGAGGGGCAACGAAATCACCGGCGGCAAGGGTTATGACCATATTTTCGAGGCTTCGGGCGTTCCTGCGGCAGCCCTCCCCTGCCTTGATCTGCTCGCGAAGTGCGGCACTGTCACGTATTTCGCGGTGTATCCCCCCGACTATGAAATGCCGCTAAATCTTCACAATCTTTACATGAAAGAGGGCAGGATACAGACTGTGTTTACAAGCCCTAATCTGATGCATCGCGCCATTAACCTGATTCCACGCCTGCAAACTGATAAAATCATCGGCAGGATATACGATTTGTCCGACGCTATGGAGGCGTTCGACATGTTTCATAAGTCAATTTATCCGAAAATCCTGCTGAAATGCAATTAGGGCGGTCTTTGACCGCTAGGGATTAGGGGTTAGGGATTAGAAGACGAAGGAACGAAATTCTCGTTATTATGTAATGCAAAGAAAGGAATGGTAATAATCATGGATAAGAGTATTCTTGATTTTTCTATGGATATGTTCAGTCTGAAAGGAAAAGTCGCAATTGTCACAGGGGGCAATACCAACCTTGGAATGGGGTATGCCGTAGCTTTTGCCAGGGCGGGCGCCGATCTCTTTATTCCGCACTTCACCGATGATATTGATGAGGTCAAGAAGGCGGTTGAGCAAGAGGGGCGCAGGATAGAATTTATTAAGGGCAATTTAGCTGATAAGGACTATCGTAAGGCCGTTGTGGATAAGTGCCTGGAAGTCTACGGCAAGATAGACATCCTTGTCAACAACGCAGGAGCTTCCCTGCGCGTCAAGTTTTCCGAAACGCCGGATGAGGCTTTCGCACGCGACGTGGAACTGATGCTCAATGTGGGGTTCTACCTTTGCCGTGATGTTGGGGAGATCATGAAGAAGCAGGGAGGCGGCAAAATTATCAACATCGGCTCTGCTTTGTCCTTCACTGCCGCCGAAGGTCAAAACCCGTCTTATGCCGCCGCCAAACACGGCGTTATCGGTCTTACGCGCGCGGTTGCCGCTACTTACAGGAATGATAATGTACAGTGCAACGCGATTTGTCCCGGGTTCATCCCTTCTTCGATCAATGACAATATGTCGGCGGAGAGGGCGCCGGAGATTGTCCGCAGGATGCCGCATGGCGAGTTGCAAAAGCCGGGGCATCTTATGGGGACCGCAGTTTTTCTCGCAAGCGCCGCGTCTGACTATGTCAGCGGGATTTTTGTGATTGTCGACGGCGGTTTCTCCGCAGGGTATTTTTAAAATGATTGCGCGGGTGGTTATAGTATGATAAAATACATCGCGCTTTAGGGCGGATTAAATGATTTGAGGAGCGAAAAATAGTGATTGACGTTGCAGTTCTCGGATTTGGAGTTGTCGGTTCCGGCACTGTTGAAGTGCTCGACAAAAACCGCGAAAGGATACTACAAAACGCACATCAGGAAATACGTGTCAAGAAAATCCTTGATATCAGGGATTTTTCCGACAGTCCATATTGCAGCCTGTTTGTTCAGGATTTTGAATCAATTGAAAACGACCCGGATATTGCGGTCGTTGTCGAGACTATCGGCGGAGCCGGAGTTGCGTATGAGTTTACAAAGCGCTGCCTTTTGGCCGGGAAGAGTGTTGTAACTTCAAATAAGGAGCTTGTGGCGGCACATGGTTGTGAGTTGCTTCGACTCGCGCAAGAAAAAGAGGTGAACTATCTCTTTGAGGCAAGCGTCGGCGGCGGCATCCCAATAATCAGGCCTATCGCACAATGCCTTGCCGCCAATGCTATAACAGAGATTTATGGGATACTCAACGGCACGACGAATTACATATTGACAGAAATGGAGAAAAAAGGCGCGGAGTTTTCTTCAGCGCTCCTTGATGCGCAGAAAAAGGGGTATGCTGAGGCGGATCCGACTGCGGATATAGAGGGTCACGACGCATGCAGAAAGATTTGTATCCTGTCGTCGCTCGCCCTTGGGAAACACATTTATCCGCAGTTTGTCCCGGCTGAAGGTATCAGTGGGGTCACGACGGACGATATGTCTTTCGCCCGGGAGCTGGGTTACAGGATAAAGCTGCTTGCGCGCATGCGGGCTACCGGCGGCAAAGTCGCCGCTTATGTCGCGCCGCATCTTGTCAGTAATGACAATTTGCTCGCTGGCGTCGACGGAGTTATGAACAGTGTTGTTGTGCGCGGCAACGCGGTTGGCGACGTTATGTTCTATGGTGCGGGGGCTGGAAAGATGCCGACAGCAAGCGCAGTCGTCGCTGATGTTATCGACGCCGTGAAGCATATGCATTCCCGCAAGCTGCTCGGTTGGGAAGATGGCGGAGCCGACGACGTGGCAGATTCGGATTTGCTTGAATCTGCGTGGTATGTCAGGACAAGCGCTTCGCGCGAAAAAATCGATCACGAGTTTGGCGAAGTCATTTACGCCGGCGGGACAGACTCCTGCACTGCGTTTAAAACTGCTGTAATGAGCGGCAAAAAGGTCAGATTGTTATTAGGTCGCGGAATCCCGGTTTTGTCATTGTTCCGGGTGCTAGGCGATTATTGAGGCGGTCTTCGACCGCAAGGGGTTAGGGTTCAGGGGTTTTTATGGATATTACGGAGGATGTTTTCAGATACGACGAGCTTGCAATAATGCGCTTGAGGACGCTGTACAGACAGTTCGGCTACGAGTTGTACAGGATGAGCCGGTTCGAGGAATACGAACTGTATGCTGAAAACAGGGCCTTTCTCTCATCAGGTAATATAATAACATTTACGGGCGCGGGCGGGAAACTAATGGCCTTGCGTCCTGATGTCACGTTATCAATCGCAAAAGGTTCCAAAGATAGCGATGGACTTAAAAAGCTATACTACAATGAAAATGTTTACAGACCTGACGGGCGGGAAATCAAAGAGCGTATGCAGGTTGGGCTGGAATGCATCGGCAATATTGACATCAGCCTTATGAGCGAAGTGCTTATGCTTGCTGCCCGCAGCCTCGAGGCTCTGGGCGATCATACGCGAATCGATATTTCACACATGGGATTCATGAGCGGATTGATGATGAGCGCCGGAGTCACCGACTTCCAAAGGGCTGAGCTTTTGCACCGAATCAGCGAAAAAAACGCATCTGAGATACGTTCGTTGTGCGCAGAGTATGGCCTTGGTGATAATTTCCGGGACAAGTTGATCGCCTTAATTACACTTTTCGGGTCTTTCCGGGAAACGATTGGCACTTTGCGGCAAATAAGTCTCAACGACGATACCGAAAAAGCGCTGCGCGAACTCGATGATATATTTGGTTCGCTCCAATCGCTGGGTCTGGAGGATAGGATCAATCTTGATTTTTCCATAGTAAACGATTTGGGTTACTACAGCGGCATCATATTCCAAGGTTATATCGAGGGTGTGCCTAAAAGGGTATTGTCCGGAGGTCGGTACGACGAATTGCTGCAGAAGCTCGGGAAAAAGTCCGGGGCAATCGGGTTTGCCGTATACCTTGATCTTCTGGAGAGGCACGAGGAAGGGACAACCCCCGCCGCCCAAGGCGGCACCCCCTTCGTGAGCGAAGGGGGCAACATGTTGAATGTTGCCTTGCCGAAGGGCAGGCTTGGCGAAAAGGCATATTCGATTTTTGAATCTGCGGGATATGGATGCCCTGCCATCAGTGAAGAAAGCCGCCGCCTTGTATTTGACTGCCCTGAGAACGGGGTGCGCTTTTTCTGGGTGAAGCCGTCTGACGTCGCCATTTATGTTGAGCGCGGTATTGCCGATATCGGCGTCGCGGGCAAGGACATATTGCTTGAAAACTCTCCTGATCTCTATGAGCTGCTTGATCTCGGAATAGGCAAATGCCGTATGTGCGTCGCTGCGGAAAAGGGATATGCTGACAATCAAAACAGGACTCTGCGCGTCGCCACCAAGTTCACAGGCATCGCCCGTGATTATTACGAGAAACTGGGGCGCGAAATCGACATTATCAAGCTAAACGGCTCAATAGAGCTGGCTCCGCTGCTGAACCTGTCCGATGTTATCGTCGATTTGGTCGAAACGGGCAGTACGCTGCGCGAGAACAACCTTGAGCCTATCGAAACAATCGTTGATATAAGTGCGCGGCTTGTCGCGAACAAGGCAAGCTATAAATATAAGTATGAGGCTATAAGCGCGCTTTGCGATAAAGTCGCAAAGTTAGGGATTATGGAGTAGGGATTAGGGAGTAATGGATCTTGTTTGTAGGGGCGATTACTAATCGCCCGCAATTCGAACAGGAAAGTCGCAATATTCCGTCATTGCGAGGAGCCGTAGGCGACGCGGCAATCCAGACGGAAACATATCAATCGGTGCAAAAAGGACTGGATTGTTTCGCAGCGGCTCGCAATGACGGAGGCTTTTGCAATTTATTTGGATTATGGAATAAAGGACAAAACGGTTCAATGATAAAGATTATCCATGCTGATGAGTTGAATACTGCACATATAGTTCGCGGCACTGCATCGGCGGCGGTCGCCGAATCAGTTTCGCGGATAATTACGGATGTCATCGAGCGCGGCGATACTGCTCTGCGGGAGCTTACCGAAAAATTCGACGGATGCAAACTCAATACTTTTGAAGTGACCGCTGCGGAAATCGATGCGGCTACAGCCGAAGTTGGCTCTGAATTTATTTCAATCATGGAGCGCGCGGCAAAAAACATCAAAGATTTCCACAGCCGCCAGATAAGGCAGGGATTTGTCTCAACGCCCGGTAATGGAATACTTCTGGGTCAAAGAATACTGCCGCTGAGCCGTGTCGGGCAGTATATGCCCGGCGGGACAGCCGCCTACCCTTCGACTGTGTTGATGAACTGCATCCCGGCAAGGCTCGCGGGCGTCGGAGAAATAATTGTGACAACCCCGCCTTCAAAGGACGGCAGCGTAAATGCAGGAATTCTCGCTGCGGCAAAAATCGCGGGTGCAGACAGGGTATTCAAAATCGGCGGCGCACAGGCAATCGCCGCATTGGCATATGGTACGGAAACGATCCCGCGCGTGGATAAAATCACAGGTCCGGGCAACGCTTACGTTGCGGAGGCGAAGAGGCAGGTATTTGGTGTTGTTGGCATCGATATGATTGCCGGTCCGAGCGATATACTCATCATAACAGATGAAAATGCCGACCCCTCGCTAGTCGCAGCCGATATGCTGTCACAATGTGAACATGGGGAGGATTCTGTCGCTGTGCTTGTTACCGACAGCGCCTACATTGTCGACAAGGTCAGCTCGGAGATTGAAAAGCAGTTACCCTCTCTCCCGCGCGAAGCAATAGCTCGTAAGTCTATTGACAATAATGGCAAAATAATTATCACGGATTCGCTTGATTCTGCATTTGAGATTTCAAACGAACTGGCGCCCGAACACCTCGAGATTTTCCTTGACGATCCGTTTAGTTTTCTTGACAAAGTGAAGAACGCAGGTTCCGTGTTCCTTGGCAAAAATACTCCGGAGGCGCTTGGCGATTACTATGCAGGGCCGAACCACACGCTCCCGACGTCAGGGACGGCTCGGTTTTCAAGTCCTTTGTCGGTCGATGATTTTGTTAAAAAGACATCGTTTACGTTTTATACTGCGGACGCAATACGCTCAGCCGGAGATGATGTAATGACCTTTGCCGAAAGAGAAGGCCTTTCCGCTCACGCGGAGTCAATAAGGGCGCGGCTTGCGCCGCGCAGGGATTAGGGATTAGGGATTAGGGATTAGGGGTTAGAGAATAGGAGACGAAGTGAGCAAATTCTTGTCTAGTCGTTTTCAGTCGCTGGAAGCATATGTCCCCGGTGAACAGCCGACTGAAATGAACTATATCAAACTAAATACAAACGAATCGCCATATCCGCCGGCGCCGGGCGTTATCGCTGCTGTCAATGAAAGAGAGGTCGAAAAACTTCGCCTCTATCCGAACCCCCCGGGAATAAGTCTCATCAAGACGCTTGCGGAATTCTATAATGTTGCCCCGGAAAACGTGATTATCGGCAACGGCTCTGACGAGCTTCTGGCTTTCGCATTTCTCGCCTTCTGTGACAAAGGACGCGGCGTCTGTTTTCCCGACATAACCTATGGATTTTACCCTGTTTATGCCGAGCTGTATGAAATACCGTATGAAAAAATCCCTCTCAGAGATGATTTCTCCGTCGACCCCGCTGATTATTTCAATAAAAGGAAAAATATTGTACTTGCAAACCCCAATGCACCGACCGGTATCGCGCTCCCGCTCAGTGATATTGAAGCTATAGCGAGGAACAATCCGGATTTTATCGTGCTTATTGACGAGGCGTATGTCGATTTCGGCGCTATGTCTGCCATCCCGCTCACACGTGAACATGACAACCTGCTCATTATGCATACATATTCAAAGTCACGTTCGATGGCGGGTTCGAGGCTTGCCTACGCAATCGGACCGGCGCCGCTTATTGAAGACTTGAACAAGATGAAGTTTTCATTTAACCCTTACAATGTAAACCGCCTTACACAAGTCGCTGGCGAAATTGCTCTGCGCGAAGACGTTTATTACAGGGAGATGCGCGGGAGGATAATTGAAACGCGTGCCTACACAGTTAAGCGGCTGAAAGACATGGGTTTCACGATGACGGATTCAACCGCCAATTTCATTTTTGCTAGGCATCCTGGCATCGGAGGATACGAGCTTTATTTGACACTGAAAGAGCGGGGCATACTCGTCCGCCATTGGGACAAGCCTCGCATATCGAATCACGTTAGGATTACGATAGGCACGCCGGAGCAGATGGACGCGCTGTTGGCTGCAATTGAAGAAATACTTGGAGGCAAAAAGTAGGGCAGGGGCTTGCCCCTGCCACATGGGTAACCTGCATTCGCCGGACGGCAGGGGCTTGCCCCTGCCCTACACTGACACACATATATTCGGGGGATATCTATGGGGGATTTTGTTATGAGAAGTGCTGAGATTTCGCGGAAGACCGCCGAAACAGATATTAGACTGTCGTTGAACCTCGATGGGACAGGCATAGGCTCGATTCAAACCGGCGTCGGTTTTCTTGACCATATGATGGAGCTTTTTTCCAGGCACGGCAGATTTGACCTTGACGTGACATGCAAGGGCGACACACATGTCGACAGTCATCATTCCGTCGAGGATATTGGAATATGCCTTGGAACAGTCTTTTCCAAGGCGCTTGGCGATTCGCGCGGCATCCGCCGCTATTGCGACGTCACCGTGCCCATGGATGAGGCGCTCGTACTATGCGCTGTCGATGTATCAGGCAGGGGCCACCTGAGCCTTGATGTGACACTTCCGGACCATGCCGTTGGGGCTATGGACACAGAGCTTCTTGAAGAGTTTCTATTGGCATTCACGAGAAACTCGGGAATTACTCTCCATATGCGTTTGCTTGATGGCAAAAACGCGCACCATATCATTGAGGCTTGCTTTAAGTCCCTTGCGCGCGCACTGTGCGGCGCAGTGAGCATCGACCCGGCCTATAGCGATGAAATCCCTTCGACAAAAGGGACGCTGACGGGCGCATAGCGAGTGGATAGTGGATAGTGGGTAGTGGATAGTGAAGGACGTGATATGGAGCAGATTGCCGGGTAGCCGGCAATCTGCTCCATAGTTCATTTTCAATCAGGGCGTCTTATTTGCCCAGCGTTATAGACTCCACATAAGCAAAGTAGTCCTGGTAGTCCCATCTCGTGACGACCTGGTTTTCCACTTCCCATAGTCCCCACTGGTTGCCCCACTGGTAGTTCGGAGGTGTCTTTTCCAGCCATATCGTCTCCATGGTCGTCCGGCCATCGAGAATCGCGACGATGCCGGCAACTGCCGGACCACCGTAGAGAAGGTCGGGGATTGACAGGCAAGCGATGTTGACAGTCTCAGTGTCCGGCGACATGCTTTCCCAGTCGGCGACAACCGCAGGATGTCCAACAGTGCAGACAAGGGCGTTTTTAAGCGTCTTCCCTATGTATTCCAACGCTCTGGCAGCACCGGTGCTGTATGTTTCAGCTCCTCCGGTAAAGAACCAATACTCGACATCAGGGTTTGCCGACGCAGTCGCGATGACGAGGTCATAGGCTCCTTCAGCCGAAATGACCGCAGGTCCGGCGAGACCCAGCGCCACAACGTCTGTCGCAAAAGCCTTGCCCTCCGGTAAGGTCTTCTTAAACGTGTCGATTGATCCATTCTGTCTGGCAAGAAGGTCTTCGCTTACCGAGTAGGTCACGTCGATCGCTCCCAGTTTTCCGCCAAGTGTGGCAGGATCAACGCCCCAGTATGTCTCGGCATTTTCAATCAGCCATTCCATGCACTTTGCGCCGGCGCCATACTGGTCAAGCGTAACATTTGGTGCAACAGTCTTGCCGTCGACGATAAGCGTATTTGCAAATCCGATAAATGGAATGCCCGTATCATAGAGGACTTCGGTCGCGCGATCCAGGATGTCGGGCATACATGCCACGATGAAACCGTCGTAGCCTTGCATCGCAGCCAGTTCGATGATTGAAATCATTTTTTCACGGTCGCTGTCGGCGCTAAAGAGATCCACCTGAATGTTGAACTTCTCTTCGTATGCCTTTATGCCATTGTACCATGACAGCTGTATCTGGTACGCATCCTGGGATAGGAAAGCGATTTTGTATGTATCCCTTGCGTAATGGTCAACATCGTCTTCAATGTAACCTTGAGGGGTGCTTGGTGCGGGAGCCTGTGACGGGGGTGTCGACGCGGTTTCGGCAGGCGGCGGCGCAGCAGACGTTGGCGTATCGTTCGAACTGCTGTTGCAGGCAGCAAGAATCCCCACGCAAAATGCAACTACGACGAGTATTGACAACAGTTTTTTCATTTTTATCCTCCTAGTTTTTAATTCGTGTTTTACCTACTTCATTAAAAAAGCGCGTTATTTCTGTCCTAGAGCAACCCTCCTCGCTATTCGCCGACTGTTCAGGTAGTCCAATGTCAGCGCGAAAAGTAGAAGCGCACCTGATGCGACCATCTGCCAATATGACAGCACGCCCATCACTTGCAAACCATTGTTGAAAGCTGTTACGATCAGCAGCCCGATAAACGCACCCGCAAAGCTGCCGGAACCTCCGCCGAATGATATTCCGCCCAGCATCGCGGCTGTTATGCCGGTAAACTGCGATGCGGAAGTGCCGCTGGTTGTTGCAGACTTCATACTTGCAGCAAGCAGCATCCCTGCGAGCGCCGCGAGCATCCCGCAATTCATGAACAGGATATACGACGTCCTGACGGGCCTGAGACCCGAAAGCCGTGCAGCCTGAGGATTGCCGCCAAGCAAATACACGGATCTTCCGAATTTTGACTTGCTGAACAACAAGCCGTATATGATGAAACAAGCTAACATGATAGGTATCGGTATTGGGACTAAATTAAAAAGCCTTCCTGTCCCGATACTTCTTATGGTCTCGTCTCTGACTGGTATCGCCACTCCCTTGCAAAATACGAATGTGAGGCCGTTGACCACGGACGCGACAGCCAAAGTCGCAATAAACGACTGGAAGCCGACGGCATTGACTAAAAATGCGTTGAGCGCTCCGATGAGCATTCCGAATATAAGGCAAGCTATGACTGCTATAGGCCAGGGCGTCCCTGATTGCATGAGCAACGGCATCATGATGCCGCAAAATGTACCGGTAGCGCCTGTCGACAAATCGATGCACCCAAAGATAATGAGGCAGCCAACGCCGAGGGTCAGGAGCCCTGTTACTGCCATCAAATTAAGAATGCTCCGTATGTTTATCGGGTTGAGAAATAAGCCTTTTGTCAGTATGGTAAAAGTGACGACGACGACAATGAGCAAGACAAGCAGGGAGACCATCTTTGGATTAAAAAACTTTTTCAGACCTTTTATGCTTTCCATAAGAACCTCCGTTACCGTGAGTTTTGGCTCCGCTTAGATTGTTTCGCTCAAGCGAGCCTTTTTCAGGGAAGCGTCCCTTGCTTTTGTATTATAGTAATCCAGGGACAGCGCGATAATCAGCACCAACCCCTGCATAACCAGCGCCCAGTAGGGGGTCATCCCGATAACTACGAGTCCATTGCTGAAAGCGTTGAGAAGCAGCGCGCCAAGGAACAGCCCCAATATGCTGCCGCTGCCGCCCATAAATGAAACGCCCCCGAGAACCGCAGCCGTAATCGCGTCTATTGCGCTGGAAGACAGGGCTTCGTGGGAGGCGCTGTGCATACGGGATGCGAGCAAAGTGCCGGCAAATACTGATAGCATGCCGATGTTCATATACAGTATGGTTGTGGTTTTCTTTGGGCTGAGACCCGCAAGCCTGGCCGCCGAACTGTTTCCGCCGCACATGAGGATACTCCTGCCGAACCGGGTCTTATTAAGGACAAAAGCATAGATGACCATAATGCATATCATTATCACGAAAGACATCGGGAAAAACCCAAATACCGAATACTCGGCAAGAGTCCAGAATGATTCGTTGCTTATCGGAATAGGTACGCTCATTGTTAGAAGAAGCGCGAAGCCTGTGTATACTGATGCCATGCCAAGCGTTGAAATAAATGGCATGAAGTTCAATTTGTTGGCAAAAAAGGAGTTTATCAAGCCGGTACACATCCCAATAACCAAACCAATAAGGAGGGCAATAGGCCACGGCAAGCCTGCGCCTAACAGTACTGCTACGACAATCGCCCCGAAACATCCCTCTGCGCCGGCTGCAAGGTCTATGCCTCCGCCCATCAGCAGAAGAGCCGTCCCTACGCCGATTATGCCGGTCAAGCTCATCGAGTTCATAATCCCCCTGACATTGTCCACACTGAGATAGTTGGGGTTTATGACATAAAATAAGGCAACGACGATGATGATAACTATTGCGAGGCTCATACTTTTTGACTTTGAAAATCTCTTTAATGATCTCGTTATCTCCATGACATCCTCCCTCAATTAAGCGAGCATCGCCAGGGACAGCACTTTTTCTTCCGTCGCTTCCTCCCGGGATACGCGTCCTGTGATGTGACCGTTGTGCATGACAATGATATTATCGGCGAGGTTTATCACCTCGGTCAGCTCGGACGATATAAAGATGACCCCGATGCCCTGCTTCGCGAAATCGCACACCATCTGGTATAGCTCGGCCTTTGTGCCGACGTCTATCCCCTTTGTAGGTTCATCCAGGATCAGAACCTTTGTATTTATCATCGAAGATGTCCATCTGCCAAGGATAACCTTTTGCTGGTTCCCGCCTGACAGCTCAATAGCGACTTTGTCGACAGAAGGGGTCTTTATTGAATAGCGGTTTATCGCGTCGATTGAGACATCGTCTTCCATGTGATTGTCCAGAAACAGCTTAAATAACCGTTTTCGAACCTTTTTTAGTATCGGCATCGTCACGTTGTCCCTGATTGAACGCAGCAAAACCAGGCCTTGCTCTTTTCTGTCCTCAGGACACAGCAGGACACCGTTCTTTATCGCGTCGCTGGGGGTTTTGAAGCGTACCTTCTTGCCCTCCAGTTTGATTTCTCCCGCCAGAATAGCATCTGCACCAAAAATCGCGCGAGCGACCTCAGTTCTCCCCGCGCCGATAAGCCCGGCAAATCCCAGCACTTCGCCCCGCCGCAGCTCAAAGCTGATTCCGCGAAGAACATCTGTTTTGAGGTTGTTGACTTCGAGCAGGACGTCTCCGATCGCGTCGTTGCGGCACAGGTTCGCGTACTTGTCGCCTATGTCGCGCCCGACCATCGCTTTCACGAGCTCGTTTTCGTCTGTTTCTTCCGTGGTGAACATTTTGACCACGCGGCCGTCTTTCAGGACGACGATACTGTCAGTTATTTGGAAGATTTCCGAGAGCCTGTGGGAGACATAAACTATTATTCTCCCCTCTTGCTTAAGTTGCGTTATCAGTCCGAAAAGCGTGCGTATCTCCGTGTCCGTCAGCGTCGCTGTCGGCTCGTCGAAGGCGATTACCCGCGAGTTCCTCCTGTATGCTTTTATGACTTCGACCATCTGCTGATAGGCAATCGACAGCCTGCCAACCGGCTCGTCCGGATCGATCTTCAGGTCAAAGTAATCTATGAGTTCTTTTGTTTTCTTTCGAAGCTGCCCGGTACTAACAGTGTGAATTTTCGTAAGCGGCTGCTCGGCAAGAAAGATGTTTTCCATTACGCTCATCAACGGGATCAGCTGCCGCTCCTGATAAATGACGCTTATCCCGGATTTGATTGAGTCGTGCGGCGTCCGGAATTTCTTCTCTTCGCCGTTGATGACAATTCTACCTTCGTCAGGTTGGATGTCACCGCTCAGTATCTTCAACAGAGTGCTTTTTCCCGCGCCGTTTTCGCCAAGGAGCGCCAAAACCTGCCCGCTTTCCGCCCGAAAGCTTATGTCCTGGAGCGCCTGCACGCCGGGGAACGCTTTCCCGACGTTTTGAAATTCCAAATACTGCTGCGATTCCGCCACAATTTGACCTCACTTCCGGCACACGTTGTTTATTGCTATTCTGCACGAATTATTGTCATTATAACAAAATTTCCGCATATTGCAACAACTCATTTTGCACTTGTTGCCATAATTTTATCCAGCTCCATGACGCGCTCCCGAATCTCGCTAATACCGGGATAAACGCAGTCCTCGCCAATCTCCGCATCTGCCAGCACCAACGCGAGAAATGTTGTCAGTTCTTTCTTTTTTATTATCTGTTTATACTTTTTTTGGCTGTTGATTAGCACATCGAGTGCCTCGTCGCGGGAACCCAGTTTTTTCAAGGCTCCTTCATACAGTTCTTTGCATGTCAAAAACGGTATAAGCGTTCCAGGAACCGACTCTCCCGGAAAAACGGACAGCATCAATGCTTGAAGGTTCTCTCGCTGCTTTTCCCCGAAAGGAAAGGCCCATTTTTCGTACTCTTCCTGTTCGCTTTTCTGTGAGGCCTTGCTCTTCCATGTAAGCAAAGAATACTCGCCAAGAGCCATAGCAGCTCCTCCTATAACTCCGCTGAGACGACCCCCGCTTCTAAACGAAGCGAAATCGGATGGCTAATAATACCATTCAGCGCCTGAGTAGTCAAGACGCACCTGTGTTGACAGACGCACCTCGAACTATACGATGTGTGTTTAACTTGGCAACACATGCTTGAGAACCGGAAATTTATGCAACACATACAGAAATACTGTACAAAATTCTATATGCATGTTATGATGATTGCTGCGCAATCATCATAACATGTTGATGGCAATTTTAGGTGTTTTTATGTGAAAAAAACGCGTTGGGAGGGCTCCGTTATGATAATTCTTCCTGCGATTGATTTATTTGAGGGCAAGGTCGTCAGACTCGCGCGAGGCGACTATTCGCAAATGACTGTCTATAGCGACGACCCCGTAGCGGTGGCGTGTCGACTCAAGGAAAACGGCGCCATTGCAGCACACATAGTCGACCTTGAGGGCGCGCGCGACGGGACTCCCGCAAATTTTGACATTATAAAGCGAATCATCTCAGAATCCGGCCTCAAGATCGAGGTGGGCGGAGGGATACGCACGGCAGACGTCATTGAACAGTACATGTATGCGGGCGCATACCGAATAATCCTCGGGACGGTTGCTGTATCGGAGCCGGGTTTTCTCAGGGAAATGGTGCTCTCGTATGGCAGCGCGATTGCTGTCTCAGTCGATATCAGGGACGGGCTTGCCGCAATAAAGGGGTGGACCGAGGTGTCGAGCAGGGATGCGCTTGATTTTTGCCGGCTGGTCGAGGATCTGGGCGTTCAAACACTGATATGCACGGACATCTCAAAGGACGGTTTGCTTGGCGGCGCGAACCTGGATTTATACCATACGCTGCGCAAAAAAATGTCGATCAGCCTAATCGCTTCCGGTGGCATCTCGTCGCTAACCGAGATAGCTGCGCTGTCCGCGCTCGGCATGGACGGCGCAATAATCGGGAAAGCCCTTTACACTGGCGGCGTAAAGCTGGAAGAGGCAATAGCAGTCGCACGCAGGAAAGATCAGGAGGAGCGCAGAGTAAAGGATCGAAGAGTCAGGGAGCGCAGATCTGATAAGTAACCCTAATGCGGTCTTCTATCGCAAACGACCTATAGGGCACTATAATACTTAAAAAATGAAAGGCAATAGAACTGAATGAATGCAAAAAGAATTATTCCCTGCCTTGACGTCAAAGACGGGCGGGTAGTCAAGGGCATCAATTTTGAGGGGTTTCGCGATGTGGCTTCCCCTGTTGATTTGGCAGGACAATACTGCGAGGACGGCGCTGACGAGCTGGTCTTTTATGATATCACAGCCTCCACCGACAACAGGATGCTGTTCATAGACCTCTTCAAGAAAGTTGCTCAGCGCGTAACTGTTCCGCTCACTGTCGGCGGCGGAATCGGCACCCTCGACGATATAGGTATAGCGCTTGAATGCGGCGCGGACAAGGTCAGCATAAATACCGGCGCAATCAAGAATCCGCAACTTATAGGCGAAGCAGCGCATAAGTATGGCAGCCAATGTGTTATGATGGCAGTCGACGTCAAGCGCGTAGACGGTCTCTTCCGGATTTTTACATCGGGCGGCAGCGAGGACACAGGAATTGACGCTATCGACTGGATAAAGCGAGGTCAGGACTCGGGCGCGGGAGAACTTGTGGTCAACAGCATAGACACCGACGGGGTCAAAGGCGGATTCGATATTCCGTTACTTGAAGCCGTTTGCAGGGCAGTCTCCATCCCGGTTATTGCTTCCGGCGGCGCCGGCAGCATCGAAGACTTCGTAACGCTGTTTAAAACTATCCCGGAAATCGACGCCGGCCTTGCGGCTTCTGTCTTCCATTTTGGCGAAGTCAGGATACCCGAACTAAAGAGGGTTTTGCGTGACAACGGGATAAGTGTTCTGTAGAGCCGTATTAGATCCTCTTGCGGAGAAATCTACACCTTATCCAAAAATGATTATTTAGAAATGGTTGTTGTTATTATGAAAAAACGCCTACTTGTTATTCTCCTTGTAATATGCATGTCATTGTGTTTAGTAATCCCGGCGTTTGGAGCTGCAAGCCTTTCAAATTTTGAAGCATATCGTTCCTATCAGGATCGGTTTTCTGACGTATCCAGGAACGCATGGTATTACGACGGAATACGCGGTGTATATGAATACGGCATCATGGACGGGAAAAGCGCTGACAGATTCGACCCCTCCGGGAGTCTGACTATTGCGGAAGCTATTAAGCTTGCATCGGGTTTGCACAAAGGTTATTACTCAGGAACAATGGATTTTGAGTCCGGTTCGCCGTGGTATTCCCCATACGTCGATTATGCATTGGGAAACGGGATTATCGCAGAGCCCTATAAGAACTATAACGTGGCTGCCACAAGGTCTGATTTTGCAACTATAATCGCCGGGGCATTACCGGACGAGGCTGTTACGCCTATCAACCGTGTCGATAACGGCACGATACCTGATGTTTACGAACACTACAGTTATGGCTCGGCTGTCTACACGCTTTACAGAGCCGGCGTTCTTACCGGCTCAGATGACATTGGAACATTTTACCCCGGAAGGACGCTGAGCCGCGCCGAGGCTGCCACGATTGTAATGCGGCTCCTGAAAGCGGATATGAGGCAGTCACTTTCGCTTTCAAACCCGCTTACAGCTGAACAGATATATAAGATGGCATCCCCGGCAGTGTTTTTTGTGGAGATATTCGATAATAACGGCGAAAGCGTTAAGACCGGGAGCGGATTTTTCATTTCGGATTCCGGGCTTGCCGTCACCAATTACCATGTTATCATCGGAGCTGCCTCCGCCAAAATCACGATGGATAACGGAGATATCCACGACATCGCGGGGATATATGATTATAACTGGAAAAACGACCTCGCCCTCATAAAGATAAACGTCGAAAATGTCCCATACCTGGAATGCGCAGATTCTTCAAAAATCCAGACAGGCGCGACTGTTTACACGCTTGGCAGCCCGCTTGGTCTGTACGCGTCATTTTCCAGAGGTATAGTTTCCCAGGCATTGCGCGAAATCGAGGGAGTGAAATACATCCAGCTTGATGCGCCGATTTCCAGCGGCAGCAGCGGCGGAGCATTGCTTGACTCATCCGGGCGTGTAATAGGCGTCACAAGCGCTACAGCTGTCGGCGCGCAAAATATCAACCTTGCGATGCCGATCAATCTGATCGATAGTCTGAGCAGAAATAATTATTCCCCTCTGGCATCGGTGCTTATCAAGACAGCGTACTACAAAGATTTTTACCCCGCCCCTGATTTCGGCGCGTATTTCGGAATAAACGCTTTCGTCTCAGAATCATCGCGCGGAGGTCTCAAGTATTCATACCTGCTCAGTGATTTTAAGGGTGATATTGATGCAACTATAGACGAATATACACATCTCGCCGAACAAAATCTCTTTGTCCACACCGGCTACCACACGATTGATGGCATAGAATATAAGATGTATTATAATTTATATAACGACGTCATTCTCACATTCGGAACTGATGTCGTAAAGGGCAGGGATTGTTTTACGATTATGGTATCATAGATTGCTGCGTTGTTTACTATGCATTTATTTATTAAATGAACGGGAGTTGAGTGAATCATAAAAAATATCACTATGTTCTTTATTGACTCGTGCCCCTATTGCAGGGCTGCGTCAAATTGTATCGAGCAACTGTGCGAGGAGAATTCCGGGTATAAATCTTTAGTAATCGAAAGGATAGACGAGAAAGTCCACCCGGATATAGCCGAGAAGTACGATTACTATTATGTCCCCGCATTTTATGTCGATGGCGAAAAGCTGCATGAGGGAGCGGCTACACTGGAAAAAATAAGGGGCGTGTTCGACGCCGCCTTGGATTGATACTGCTGTTCTCTTGCACAACAGGACTATATGATAAAGGTGTGAGTATCCCGTTTTGTTCAAACGGGCACGTCAACAAACCCACCCCTTGTCAATTGTTTCATGTACTTAAATCCACAGTGTTTTATGAGTTCCCGCATCTCGCTGAACTTGTGGCAGATTGATTCGGCATGGTGGCTGTCGCTTGACAATATAACCTCTCCCCCCCGCCTGAACAGCTCTTGAAGCAAAAAAACGGATGGGTACGGTTCAGGTTTGTCAAAACGGAACATCGCTCCTGTGTTCACCTCAAACAGCTTCTGTTTTTTCAAAACTTCGTCCATGGCTTGAAGCGCGGCTTTGACGTACCTCGGATGTGACTCATCAAAGAGGCGACCGTCGAAATTATATTTGGCGATCAGGTCGAAATGCCCGATGACGTCGGCTTTTGTTTTTGCTGCGACATCTGCGGCCGCTTCAAAATAGGCTTCCGCCATCGCGTAATAATCCCCGCCGTAATTGATATCGCACTCCATCTTTTGCGCTTTCGCGCCTCCATCCACGCAGACGAGTCTCTCCCCATTTTTTATGTAGTGAACCGAACCGATAATAAAATCTACTTCCTCCTGAATGTTTTCCCCGAGGTATTCCTGCTCTATGCCGGTAAACAGCTCGATCTGTCCGGCATATTTCTCTTTCAACTGTTTAATCTCCGATATATACCTGCGCGTGTTTTCAGGGCTCATGCAGTGCTTCTCGTCGAACGGCGCATACGAATGCCCCGAGAATCCGAAAGAATCGCATCCTTTGTTTATAGCAGCTATTACCATTTCCTCTATCGTCAGGGTTCCGTCGCAGTATATCGTATGCGAGTGAATATTTTGCAAATTGAACATGTGCCTCGTTTTCTCCTATTGTTTTTGTATCCATTAAAGTGGGACGCCGAGGGCGGCGTCCATTACATTTCTGTGCCCTGCTCCCTGATCCCTGTCCCCTGACCATGGCGGGACGCCAATTCCTTTATTATGTCGGCGGGCTTTATGCCCAAATCCGCCATCAAAACCATCACGTGGTAGACAAGGTCGGATACTTCGTAAATCGTTTCGGGTTTGTCGGCTGCTTTTCCCGCTATTACGACTTCCGTCGACTCCTCGCCGACTTTTTTGAGTATCTTGTCAATACCTTTGTCGAAAAGGTATGTTGTATATGAGCCGGGTTTCCGGTTATTTTTCCTGTCCATGATTATACTGTACAGAGTGTCAAGAGAAAACGGATCTGTATTGTCGCCGAACAGTTCTTCAAAAAAGCATGAGTCCGCGCCGGTATGGCACGCCGGACCTTCTTTTTTTACCCTCACTAACAGCGCGTCCCTGTCGCAGTCCGCCTTGATGCCCACAATATGCTGGACATTACCGGATGTTTCGCCCTTGCGCCACAACTCTTTTCGCGAGCGCGACCAAAAACACGTCCTGCCCTCATCTAAACTTATTTTCAGGCTTTCAGCGTTCATGTAGGCAAGCGTCAAAACATCTCCGGTGTCCGCGTCTACGACTATTGCCGGTATCAGCCCATTTTCATCAAATTTTATATCAGCTATATTAATCATTTTAACCTCTCTTTCGAGCGCAAGGCACTGAGCAGTGACGCCCATTTAAACAACGGCTAATTTGTTTTCAATGTCGCGGAATGCATCAACCAGAACCGGGTCAAAATGAGTCCCGGCGCCTTCTTCAATTATTTTGCACGCTTCTTCGTGTGTAAACGCTTTCTTATATGGTCGTTCTGATATCAGCGCATCATACACATCCACTATCGCCGCAAGCCGCCCTTCCAGCGGTATGTTAGTCCCGCTCAGGCCAATCGGGTAACCGCTCCCATCCCATTTCTCGTGATGAGTGCCGCATATTATAATGGCATAGTCGAGGTAGACATGCTTATTTGTCAGTCCCAATACTTTTTCGATTGCGTCAACCCCTGCCGATACATGGGTTTTCATTATCTCAAATTCCTCTACTGTGAGTTTTCCCGGCTTGTTGAGAATACTGTC
>JGI24702J35022_10000486_pt1 | contig 24024 bp, 14 predicted proteins | sample TergutTh196P4_FD_35022 | JGI IMG/M metagenome (IMG submission 35022)
TGAATGCAATATCGTTTCATCAATTGCATTGATATATCCGATATTTTCTCACTGTTTTTTAACAATCCGTATGCTTCTAACAGATTAACAGCATTTTCTCTTTTTTCGATATTGGAACACCCTGCTATAATTTCCATAAACGTAATATCGCAAATATAGGTGTCGTCTGCCACAAGCGTATCAAGTGTATATTTGGCATCTTCGTTTTTTCGAAATAACGCGATTAATACCGAAGTATCTACCAAACATTTTTTTCTGTTTGCCATAATCTGTCACGGTAATTGGTTTCGTCAAACGGAGCGTCATCTGCCCAAAGTCCAAATCCTTCGGTCAAACTTCCTTTTCTTCTTGGAGGCTGTATCCCTGTAATTTCTTTCGTTTTTTGTTCTTCTATCCATTGATAAAGTTCCCGAATTAACTTCCTGTCGTTTACCCCGGTAACCCATGAAATAATATCATATTTTAACTGTATTGTTTGCATGAACTTATCATTTAAATTTCCCGCAAAGTAAAGCATTATTTTTGAAAGAAAAAAATAATGCTAAATAGTTATCAGGGTTTCCCAATCCTGTATTACATGTTCTGTCCTGCGATAGAGCCTGAGGCAAAAGCCCAGTGGATATTATATCCTCCTAATTTGCCGGTGATGTCTATTACTTCACCGGCAAAGAAAAGGCCTTTTACCCGTAGGCTTTCCATGCTTTGGGGATTTAGCTCATGCGTGGAAATGCCGCCTAAGGTGGCTTCGGCTTTCGAAAATCCTTCGACAGCTTCAGGTAAGACCGTATAATGATGAATATAACCGGCAATTATTTTCCGGTTGTGCTTGCTAAGTTCGGCCACTTTCCTTTCGGATAATTGCTCCGGTATCAATGCCTTCACTAATCGTTCGGGTAAGAATTGTGTTACTAAACTTTTAACTGCTAACTTCCCGTTATCAGGGTCGTGCATTCGTGAAATAATATCTTCTGAGGGTAGAAAATTAATTGTCACAATATCACCTTTTTCCCAGAAACAGGACACTTGAAGCGCCGCAGGGCAACTAATACCGCGGTGTGTAAATAGCAGGGGTTCTTCGATAATTTTGTTTTTCCCTTTTATTTGTATTTGTACGTCGAGGCTAATCCCCTGCAGATTAAGGAGAGGCGATGCAGGAGGAAGGATGAAACCGCTAAGCGCAGGTCTCAACGGAGTGACAGTGTGTCCAAATTGCTTGGCAATGGCGTAACCGAAATGGGTTGCTCCAATCTGCGGCCACGCAAGTCCGCCTGTGGCAATTAACAAATGCGATGCCTCAAATGTCGATTCTTCGCATTTCACGCAAAAAATGCCACTTTTTTTTACAGAAAGACTTACCGAATCGGATTGTTTAAAAGCCAACTCATCACATCGCATACAAGAGGCATAGGGCGAATGGGACACTTCCGACACTTTGGCGTTCATCAAAAAACGAACCCCTGAATCTTTTGCAGAACGGACTAAATATGAAACGATTTCATTCGCCCCTTTTTTGCAAAAAATACGTCCGTGCTCCCTTTCTTCCGTCTCAATTTTTGCTTTTTGCAGCAATTGTAATACAGCTTCGGGAGGAAAGTGTTTAAGCGCAAATTTACAGAATGAAGTATCGGCGCCATAATAGTCGGTGGTAGAAACCCAACGGTTTGTGATATTGCATTTTCCGCCTCCTGATATAAGCATTTTCCTGCCTGCCGGGGCGCCATGATCAACGACCAATGTTTTGCGTCCTCTTTTAGCTGCATGAACAGCCGCCATAAGCCCCGAAGCGCCGACGCCTATGATGATAACATCATAATTATTAGTTATTTTTGATTGCTTCATGCAACAAACCCGTCATTGCTTCCACTTCGTGGAAGCAATGACGGGGAACAAGAAAACTACTTGTATTCTTTCCGAAACGATGTTGATGTTTCAGTTGGGAAATCGGCAGGTACTTTCTGTTTCACTTTACCTGTTGCAGCCCATTCGGCGCCACGAAGCAACGTGACCTGAAACCCTGTACACTGCATGGCGACATTGTTATCCAACGAGTTTCCGGCATGACCTATTGTGGTATGAAATATACGCGCTTTGCCATAGTTGACTGTGAACATCGTCATTTCATCACGTCCCGAACCACCTGTTCCCGGATCGGAATGGGACCAGTACAAAACATCCTTAACGATACCTGGTCCGCGCATACGGTCGTATAATTCATCTTTTGCATGAAGCCATTTTGCAGGCAAACCTTTGGTTATGGGATGTTTCGTGTTAAAACTGTTGTTGACAAACTCATGTTGTGAGCCATGCGAACCGCCGGAGCCGGGTGAGGGGTCATAAAAAAGTTTACCGTCTTTCAGATAAATATAAGGCCCATCATTTTCATTACGTCCTTCCCAACCGCCGTATCCGATTATCTTATTAAACTCTTCCCATCTTCGGAAGGCGTTATCTGCTGCATGATAAACTACTACGCCGCCTCCTTTTTTGACATAATCCAAAAAAGCTTGATCTGTTTCGGCCGACCATCTGTCACCGTTGTAATCTAACACTACCAACTTGTAAGCCGAAAAATTCGGTTTAAAGATGCTCATATCTCCACCTTTCTGCGGCGATATGGCTAAATCAACCGTGAAAAGTCCCGAATTTTCAAGTATCTGCTTGATAGCTAAATGGCTAACTTTCCATTGATGGTTGTTCTGACCCGTTACAATGAGTGTTTTTATTGGCTCATTTTTCTGCGAGTAGCACAGTGAAATACCAACAAATAGAACAGTCAATAAAATAAAAATTATCCTTTTCATATAATTGTTTGTATAATGGCTTACCTTGACCTTGCAAGTCTGCCCATTTTAGGCGGTACAAATCGTTTCTCGAAATCAGGTATATTTCCCAGATGGAGTTCTTCCAACACCAACGATTGATTAGAGGCCATATATTCGTCGAATTTGATCTCTCTTCCCGTATAGGCTGATTCGCGGCTCATAGCTCCTACTAATGAGGATGTTACAAGTGTCTCTGCTTCTAAGGTCATTGGATTGTCGGAGCGTATGTGATTGACTAAATCCATGTGTTCCAATACATACGCATCCGTTTGTTTATACTCCTTTTTTTCAGCATCACTGTCGAATTGCCATAACAGATTGCCGTCTAAATCGCGGATAGAAAAATCCTTGCTTGTCCATACACCTTCTGTTCCGATAATGGTTTCGCTAACATCATTTGCACATCCGTCAATCTGGCGCGCCTGTGCATTGACCCTTACGCCCCCTTCATAAACGATATCAAGGCCGAAATTATCAAAAATATCTCCGGTACGGCGTTGCAACTGGGACCCCATACCTACCACAGAAACGGGTTTCAGGTGTGAGAACCATTGGAAAACGTCCAAATTATGTACCAATTGGTCAATCACATGGTCGCCGCAAAGCCAGTTCCAGCTGAAGAAGTCACGAAGCATATAGACCATATCCGTCCATTCGGGTCTTCGGTCTTGAAAACCCATGTGACCTTGGTTCCATTTCAAAACGCCACCTGTAATTCGTCCGATCATTCCTTCACGCACTCTGCGATATGATTCGATATAACTGCGTTGGTGATGTCGTTGTGCGCCTGTCTGAATACATAATCCCTTTGCTTGTGCTTGACGGATTGCCGCAGAAAAAGTACGACAGGTGACAGGGTCAATTCCGGCAGCTTTTTCGCAAAAAACATGTTTGCCGTTTTCTATTGCGTACCTTGTTTGGTCTGCATGAAAAATCGAAGGAGTGGCGATGATAACCATGTCAATTCCGGGGTCTTCGCATACTTTTTTATAGGCGTCGAAACCGTAATATATTTTATCATCCGGAATAGTGATATTCCTTTCACCAAACCGACGTCGCAAGTCTTCTAATCGGTCTGCAAAAATATCGGCCATTGCTACAAACGTAACATCATTGGCTGAATCTAAAAAGTTAAAAGCAGCGCCAGAACCGCGAGAACCGCATCCTATCATGCCGACGCGTAACGGCTTGCCATCGATTGCTTTATCACCCATCTCCGGAATAACGACCGGGATATCCGACTGTAATAACTTGAAACTAGGGCTTTTTTCGCTGTTACTGCATGATGATAATAAACTTCCTGTACCTGTCACACCTCCGACAACTCCGGCTGTACCTATCAGCGCAGAGTTGGAGATAAACTGTCTTCTTGTAATTTTTTCTTTTTTCATGTTTTTTTATTTTTTCTCAAATGCGGCATCGAATGCGATATCCGATGGCCTGAAATCTATTTTCTTAACAAACTGTGCCGATTCGGCAGCTCCATGCTCGCGGTCCATGCCGCTATCTTCCCATTCTACGGATAGAGGTCCCTGATAGTTGATCCTGTTCAATGCGCGGATAATTTCTTCGAATTTAATTTTCCCACGTCCTATGCTCCTGAAATCCCAGTAGCGGTCGCGGTGTCCAAACGGAAGATGTCCCCCGAATACGCCGGCGCTGGTAGGTACGTCCGACCACCAGACATCTTTCATGTGCGCATGAAAGATCCTGTCGGCAAATTTCTCGATAAATGCTACATAGTCTACTCCCTGATAACCAAAATGGCTTGGATCGTAATTGAACCCGAAAGCCGGATGATAATCAAGCGCTTCCAATAGCGTCTGCGCTGAAGAGATATCAAAAGCAATCTCTGTCGGATGAACTTCAAGCGCAAACCTTACGCCATTCTCCTGATAAGAATCGAGGATCGGTTTGAATCTTGTCGCTACTTCTGCGAAGCCCGCTTCAATATCTTCGGGAGGTACCGCCGGAAAAGAATAAAGCAAATGCCAGATCGGACTGCCTGTGAATCCTGCTACGGTATTAACACCCAGCATCTTAGCAGCCTCGCCAGCGTGTATCAGTTCACCGGCTGCCCGTTGTCGTACTCCTTCCGGGTCGCCATCTCCCCAGAGACGTGGGGGAAGAAAGGATTTGTGCCGGTTATCAATACGGTCACAAACGCATTGACCAACCGTATGAATGGAAATCGTAAATAAATCCAGCCCGTATTTTGCAAGCGTAGCTTTAATGTCGTCGCAATAATCCTGACTCAACTTTTCAAGGTCTAAATGATTTTCGGTACAGAATAATTCAAGACCGTCGTATCCAAATTCTTTCGCTTTCGCGCAAAGCGTTTCAAGGGGCATATCACCCCATTGTGCCGTAAATAATGTTACTTTTCGTGCCATAGTATTATAATATATTAGTAAATAAATAATTATCTTTTGTGATGTGATGTAATCAAGTGCAAAAATACAAAAAAAATCTTTCAGTCAAAATTTTTTACTGTTTAAAGGTGAAATATTCGCATAAAATATATAACGGTACATTTGTCATCCAACTTTCCCTGCGATAGTTCGATAAAGAAGTACGAATGGCTGTTTGGGGTTGAAATTTTTCGCAAAAGAGTTTAAAACTTTTTGCTTGCTGTATCAAATGCATTAACTAATTCCCAATCACGTTTTCCCATTATCTCAACGAGACCTGTTTCCCCCATAGCCAATAAAAATTCGGTAAAATTGAGCGGGTAAAGCGTGACAAATTCTACTTTCCCGACTGGAAACGATTCTCCGGGGTGAATATTTATGCCAGGTTTTACCCACCTGTCTCACTCCTAAAAATACAAGTGGTTTTTTATTCTTATTTAATTTCCACTTTATTAATTCTTTAATTGCTATACGATACATTTTTTCCGACTTAATTTCTGGTTTTTTAAACACTTTTTCTTACATAAAAACGCTACAAAGATACACTTTTCTCCGTATCACGATACAAATTGGAGGTTATTTTTTCCTAATCCCAAAAAATTAGAAAGCGCCGATGATGACTGTGAAATATTTTGAAGCGTTTGTCCTGCTTTTACGATTGAAATGACTACTTTTGCGACGAAAAAATAAGATATCGTGAAGAATTTATACTTGCTTGGCTTGTTTTTTTGTTGTGTAACAGGGTATTCACAAAAGGATTCGATTATTCCTTTTGAGGATGCCTATAAGCGGGTTTATCAGATAACGAAAGTGACCGGCAACAGACGACCTACAATTGACGGACGATTAGATGAGGATTTCTGGACGCAGCAGGGACAGTGGTCGAAGCCTTTTGTGCAGGTGACGCCGTATGAACGGGCGATAACCCCGTCGACAACCCAAGTGAAACTGTTTTACGATACTAAATATATTTATGTAGGCATTTATTGCAAAGATGCTGTCCCCGAGAAAATGAACCGTTTTGTAGGTAACCGCGATGAAAACCGCAACGGCGATTTAGTGAGTATAGCATTCGATACTTATCATGATTACCGGGCGGCGCCCGAGTTTAATATTAATCTCGGCGGCAACAAAACCGATCTGATAGTCACGGATAAGCTTAACGTGAACCTGAGTTGGAACGCTGTGTGGGAGGGACGTACACACATCAACCGCGCTGATTCGTCGTGGACAGCCGAGATGCGTATTCCTTTTAATCAACTCAGATATAATCAGTTGGCTGATTCTGATGTATGGGGACTGCATGTCAGGCGTATTATCCGGCGAAATAACGAAGTGCAGAACTGGAGTCTTATCCCGCTGAAAAATAACGGTCATGTGTTTTCGTTCGGCGAGATGCACGGTATGACCGACCTGCCCAAACCACGTGGCATCGAGTTTTTACCCTATGTCATGGGTAAGTACAGGAAAGAACCGGAAATTGTCGGCAGCCCGTATCAGAAAGGGTGGAACGGGAATGCCGGTTTGGATGCAAAATTTGCCATATCGGATTATACGCTTGATTTGACGGTGAACCCTGATTTCGGACAGGTTGAGTTAGACCCTTCCGTGATGAATCTGACAGCCTATGAGATATTTTACGATGAGAAACGACCGTTTTTTCTGGAAGGGAAGCATATTTATGACTTTCAGGCCGGAACGGATATGATGTTTTATACGCGCCGTATCGGCGCTGTGCCATCATTAAGTCCGGAAGGAATTAATAATGTAACCGCTTTTTCCGAATCAATCAGGAATGTGCCGATCATCGGCGCCTTGAAATTGACGGGTGTCAATCGCCAAGGGGTGACGCTGGGAGTAGTACAAAGCCTGACAGCACGCACTTCTGTCCATGTGACGCGCGACGGACGGGAAACTCCGGAGGCGATAGAGCCGTTGACGAATTTTACGGTAGCGCGTATTCAAAAAAACTGGAAGGGGAATACCTTGTTAGGCGGTATGCTTACTTCGGTCAACCGTTCGCTCAATGAACCTATTTTCAAGGATAAATTGATACAAAACGCCTTCACAGCAGGCGTGGATTTTACGCGGTTCTTCATAAACCGCCTGTATTATATCGAATCGAAAGCGATGTTCAGTTCGCTGAACGGAAGTCCTGAAGCCATAACACAACTTCAAACGAATGCAGTGCATTATTATCAGCGTACATCGGGCAGCGATTACTTGGGTGTAGATGCGAACCGCACGTCGTTAAACGGTACAGGCGGCTACCTGAAAGCCGGACGGAAAGGTAATGCCAAATGGTCGTTTTCGGAACAGTTTAGCTGGCTCTCGCCCGGTTTCGACCTGAATGACGCCGGTTTTTTGAAACAGGCCGACATGATGTCAAACGAATCAACGGTTGAGTTTCACCAGACCGACGTATGGAAATATTTTCGAAATAACACGCTCACCTTGTCGCAGGTGAACCGGTGGGATTATGGAAATCGATCTTTCGGTAACAGTTTTCTTTTCAACTGGAGGAGTATGTTGCTTAACCGGTATGAGGCGATTGTTATGCAGACAGTTGGCTGGAACCGCGTCGATAGCCGTCGTTTAAGGGGCGGCCCCGATATCAGGTTCGGCGAATGGTATTCGGTAGATGCTACAATCAACTCCGATAAAGCGAAGCCTGTCATGTTGATGATGCAATATACAGGCGATTACGGCCTGAAGGGTGATTTCAGCCTTAACACCTTAGCGCCAAGTGTAACGCTTCGTTTGGGAAATCATGTCTATCTGACGGGGAAGTTCAGTTATGCGCATAATTGGGATGACCTGCAATATGTAGCGAAAGTGATGCCTGTCAGTATTTCATCCGCATTTTCCAATTCCAATCCGGTTCCGGTTTATATCGTCGGTAAGATGAATCAGCAAACGTATGGGTTGACGATGCGGTTACAAGTAAATGTAACCCCCGATATCTCATTGCAATGGTATGGCGCGCCTTATACCTCGACAGCTAAATACAACAATTTCAAACAGGCGATGAATCCCGAATCCCGTGTAAGGAGCGACCGTTTCCACCTCTTTGCGCCGGATGAAATAATCGCTTCCGGCGATCTATACGGTTTTTTTAAAGACACAGATAGCTATCCCTTTACAAATCCCGACTTCAACTTCAATGAGTTCCGGACGAATTTTGTCGCCCGTTGGGAATACCTTCCCGGTTCTACTGTTTATCTTGTATGGGAATATTCAACGTCAAACAAGGCGGGTTATTATCTTCCGGGCTGGGACAGCAATCTGGAGCGGATGTTCAGCTTCCCCTCGACGAATATTGTGATGGTCAAGCTGAATTATTTTTTCAATCTATAGCAACGAATCGACAAGTTTTGATAATAGACATTATGAAAAACATAGCCTTATTAATGGTATTGATTTCCGCTTTCTTCATGGGCAGCTGTAAGGAGAGAAACTCCGAAGATAGCGAAGTTGAAGCGGTGATTGATGACGGTTCTGACGACTCTGACGAGGTGAAAGAAGGCGGAACACTACTTGCAGAGGCCTCATTCGAGGGGTCTATGCATCCATTTACCCATGAGTATGATGGGGCGGATATTTATACCGACCCAACCGCACCCGATGGTAACCGAGTTTTACGATTCACCTATCCACCCGGTCATCCCAGCGGTTATTCTACTGACTTGGCATGGATATGTTTCGAGCAAAGCAGGACAGAGGTCAAGGTGGAATATCATTTTAAATATTCGGAAAATTTCTATTTTCATCGGGTTGCTAACAAACAGTTGTATGTTGTTGTAGGAGAACATACTGATTTTGTTATATCTGCCGTAGATACCACCCATACCGGTGGATTAGGAATTAATACCATGTTGCAGGTCGGATGTCAGGATGGTAACACCGGTATTACCGAACTTAAAAATCCTAACATGGGTAAAGTAGCTATAAGTGCGAATATCTGGTATAAAGTAATGCTTTACTTCAAACTGAACAAGGACGGTCAGCGTGACGGAATACTCAAGTTATGGATTAATGACAAGCAGATTATGGATTATTCCGATGTGTTGTTTAATGCCGGTAAAGATGTAAATACGCCATTTTCCTGTTTGAAATTCGACCCTGTATGGGGTGGGGTTGGCGATCCGAAACCAAATGTTACGGATTATTTCTACATAGACGCTGTGAAGATTTGGGCCGGCCCATTTGAGTCTGACAATCATTAATTACAGGGAGGACATGATAAGATGAAAAATATAACCTTGTTGCTGTTATTGATTCCCGCTTTTTTCATGGGCGGTTGTAAGGGGGGAAACGCTGGTGACGAACCGATTGACGACGAAGTTGAAGAGGTGATAGACGACGGCTCCGACGAAAAACCCGTTGACGATACAATAAAAGGCGGAACATTACTTGCTGAGGCCTCATTCGAGGGGTCGATGCTTCCATTTACCCATGAGTATGATGGGGCGGATATCTATACCGACCCAACCGCACCCGACGGCAGCATGGTTTTACGATTCACCTATCCACCCGGTCATCCCAGCGGTTATTCTACTGACTTGGCGTGGGTATGGTTCGAGCAGGGTAGTAACGAAGTCAAAGTGGAATACCATTTTAAGTATTCGGAAAATTTCTATTTCCACCGGATTGACAGCAAGCAGGTGTATCTTGATATTGGCGACCAAACCAATTTTTTTCTTTCGGTTGTAGATACAAACTATATAGGCGGCGTAGGAATTAATACCGAAATAAACTTTGTATGTCAGTATAACAACATCGGCTCGGCTATCCGTGAAACACCCAATATGTCCCAAGTTGCGATCCACCCGAATATTTGGTATAAAGTAAATCTTTACTTTAAGCTGAACACCGACAGCCGACCTGACGGTATTCTCAGGGTATGGGTTGACGACACTCGGATTATGGATTATTCCGACATCGTGTTTAATACCGGCAGCGACTCAAACAAGCCATTCACCTGCTTGAAATTTGATCCTGTATGGGGTGGGGCTGGCGGCCCGAAACCCGACGACACAGACTATTTCTACATCGATGCCGTGAAGATTTGGGCCGGCCCGTTTAAATAATGTATCATCTTACAACGCTCACTTTTACCGGCGTTGCGTAGTCTTTCCAGATAGCTTCGGCTTTGGCCGGAGTAATATCGCCGTCAAAGACATACATGCGGTAACGGAAGTCATACCGTTTACCCGGTTCAAGTGTCCAATCTTCATTTTTTGTAGGTGCGAAGTTAATAAACGCATCGCCACGACCGCCATTCTGTGTCGCGTCCCAAATACGTAACGGTTCCGGGAAATTATGGTTCTTAGGCGAAGCCATAAATAAGATACCTGATTTCCCCTTCGGACTCATTCCGGTGACATAGACCCAACGCGCGTTAGTGCCGTCGATTTCAGGCCGGGACTTGCCTTCGGAGGTCATCATCTCACAATTCTCTTTCGTCCAGTCGGAAGTGGCGCGCCACCCGAAACCAGCGTAACGGTATTCTTTCAATATAACCGGCAGCGGGGTACATGGAAAAAGACTGAAATCAAGGTCCCACAGGTAGACGCCTTCTTCGAAATTCCACACGCGAATATCCTGCAATTCATCCATGATTACCTTTTCATGTTTGGGTGTAAAACGCATGATCCCCCAAACATGATTCGTCACCTCTTCCTTTTGGGGTTCAAAGATGATATGACGGTGACGGACTAAGATGTCGGCAAAAAGACTTCCGGTCGTAGAATGATAGAGCGAATCAAAGAGAACTTTTCCTTTCTTGTCGCCCAGATTCCACAAATCATATTCCTGCCCGCCATACTCGATCAAAGTCCATGGATTCCAAATACCATAGTGATGCCAGTGGTCAACAGGATTTATGTTCGTGAGCACATTACCGACAGGCGACCATGCAGGATGAATAAATCCGTTGCGACGGTAAGCTACGTCGACGCCGCCGGGGAGTAACGGTGGAATGGTGTTGTATCTTAAAACTTCCTTACTGTTCATCTTCAAAACAAGATTCCCGAATCTATCCTTTTCAATATCCATAATAAACGTCGTAACATCAGCCGGTACTATTTCAATTGTAAAGTTTCGGGATTCGTTTTCGATCATCGGTCTGTCTATACGCCAATAGAGTGTCGCCGTTTTGGTCTCAGGACAATGTTCAATCTGACTAAGACAAATCGTTCCTTCAGCCGTCTTCACTACAAGTTGAAAACCTTCCGGGACAGGCGCGTATGATGAAATATCAAGCGAAACAATCGTATTCTGACGCGCTACCCCAGCCGCTTCAACCTTGACTTTTACTTTGTTTAGCGGCTTAGGCGCCGCCTGAATAATAATAGCGGTTAACAAAAAAAATACCAAATAAAAAAATCTTTTCATGGGAGATAATCAATTATGGGTTTGTTTTTAACTAATTTGGTATTTGGCGCGTTCGGGGCGCGACAGCCAGCGATTGGCTTCGTCGTCATTGATAAAACGTTCGGCTTTCGGGTCCCAAAACAGTTTGCGTTGCAGGTGCATGGCAACTTGTTGCAACAAACATACCGTACAGGAGCGATGGGCTACTTCGGCGGGGGCAATGTTAAGCGCGCGTGAACGGACTGAGTCAAGCCAGTTACGGGAGTGATTTTCAGATACATAAAGATGTATATCGTCGTCGGTAAGCTCGCTTAATATCTTTGGGTCCGAAGCGCTTAGCGGACCTCTTTCCTGTCCTCCCGAATCAATCTTGATAGGATCGCTTTCGGTGACACGCTCGCCGCCGCGCGATACGAATATCCAACCTTCCGTACCTGTAAAAAGAAGTCCGTTAGGTTTGTTCGGACCTTCTTCCATACCCTTCACTATCACGCCGTTTGCATAAAGCATTTCGGAGTTATAAGGCCCGTGTACGTTCCACAGACCGGAACCGGGAGCAGGGAAAGTCGTAGTAGCCGAGATTTCTATTGGTCCCGTATATTCAGTATCCATCGCCCAATGGGCTATATCAAAATGATGCGAACCCCAACCGGTAATCATGCCGGCGCCAAATTGTTCGCAGCGCAACCAGCCGGGACGGTCATAGTTGGCAGAGCCATCTGCTTTCGTCTGAGGATGAACACGATCCACCGTATAGGGGACATCAGGCGTCGAACCTAACCATGCGTCATAGTTCAAATTCTTTGGAACCGGCATGGGGTTGGGGTTACCGCCTGGGGGGTCGCCCGGCAGCCTTACTTCAACAGTCTTAAGTTGTCCGATACGACCGCTGCGTACTAATTCACAGGCGCGGCGAAACTCTTTATTCGACCGTTGTTGGCTGCCTATCTGCAAGATACGACCGGAGGCATGTATGGCGTTACTCATCTTGCGTCCTTCCGTGACGGTAAGAGAAGTCGGTTTTTCGAGATAGATATCTTTACCTGCCCATGCAGCGTCAATAGCAAGACGTGCATGCTGGTGGTCGGGGGTGGCTATCATAACGGCATCGATTTCCTTATTAGCAAGTAATTCGCGGTAATCGTCATACATCCTAACCCCTGTATGAGGGGTGTTGAGAAAACGTTCGGTTGTCGATTCGGTCAGCTGTTTCGCCTCTGCGAGACGTACCGAATCGAGGTCGCATACTGCCGTAATACGTGTATCGGCATTTCGCATTATTCCCATCATCACGCCGCGCCCCTGTCGTCCGCATCCGATAGCGCCGACAAGAATACGGTTTGAGGGTGCATTCGACCCAAAAACCGATGAAGGCACAATAACAGGCGCTACAAATGCTCCGGCTACTCCAAAAGCCGAAGTCCTTAAAAAATCCCTGCGGGATAAATTCGATTTTCTTTCCATAACAATATATATTTAAAATTTCTAACTAATTAACCTGTATTTCCAAAATTTTCAACGCATTATCATCTGAAGAACTGCCGTATAGAAGCTCATATTTGCCCGGTTTGACAAGGAGTGTATTGGATTGCTGGTCGAAAAATTCAAATGTCGTCGGCGGCAATTGAAATTGCACCTGTTCGGTAGCATCGGCTTTCAGGGTGACACGTTTAAATGCACGAAGGCTTTTGAGCGGTCCGGCAGGGTCTTGCAGGTTTCTGACATACACCTGTACTACTTCGTCGCCATCATATTGGCCTGTATTTTTTAGCGTAATGTTAAGCGTAAGGCTTTCGTTACGACTGATGCTGTTTTTGTTCAAAACGGCTTTCTCATATTTGAAGGTGGTGTAACTCAACCCATAGCCGAACGGGAACAACGGTTTGCCCCTGAAATAACGATAGGTGCGTCCTTTGGACATGTCGTAGTCTTCAAAGTCGGGTAACTGGTCGGATGAAGCGTAGAAAGTGACCGGCAAGCGGCCTGCAGGGTTATAATCGCCAAACAGGACATCTGCTACGGCTGTTCCTCCTTCCTGTCCCCCATACCATGCCTGTAAAATGGCGTCGGTGAGTTCTACTTCTTCCGGCAAAGCGATAGCGCTACCGGAGCACAAAACAAAAATGACAGGCTTACCTATTTTTTTTAATGCCCGTAACATGTTCAACTGCACTTGTGGCAAATCAATATGGGTACGGTCGCCGCCTCTGAATCCCGGCAACTCGACGCGCATATCTTCGCCTTCTACTGCCGAGGAGATGCCNCCGACAAAAATAATGGCATCGGCATCTTTCACTTTTTCAGCAATGCCGTTATAATCAACTTCTGTCTTGTTGCCGAGGTCAAAATTAAGTATGGCATTACCCCTTTCTCCTTTGAAGAAATCAATACGCAACTGATATTTTCTGCCCTGTACNACTTTGAGGATATATTCGTTAGGTGTAGCAGACCTCCCGAAGGTAGGACGGGTTTGTTCATATACCATTTTACCGTCAACAAATAACTTAAACCCGTCGGCGGCAGATGACCGGAAAACGATGTCTTCGGTTTTTGATGCGGAATAAACGGATTCAAACCGGGCGGAGAAATCGTTCAGGTTGACGCCGGGCGCAAAGACGGTAGCGCCACCGGTGTTGAAAGCAAATGGATTGGTTATGTAAGCAGTAGCTGCCACATTACCTCTAAAATCCCTCGTATTCCAAAATGTGGCTTTAAAGCCTGTTTTACCATCAAGGGCACAATCGTTGAACCGACTGGTAAAAACCTGATTGTTAACTAAATCACACGCNTTTTCATATACAACAGTCCCTGNCGGCAGCTTGGATTGGATACCCTCCAAGATAGTAGCTGTATGAGTGGGAAAACCATTATAGTTAGCCCATAACATCAACGAATCGTTTGCATTAGGCCCCATAACGGCCACTTTCTTCAACCCTTTAGATAATGGGAGCGTATTATTTTTATTACTTAAAAGCACCATCGCTTTGCGCGCCATTTCCAATGCTTTGGCTATGTGTTTATCGGATTCGACTACACTCATCGGTATACTCGACCAAGATACTATATCGTCGTCATCAAAAAAACCTAACTCAAATCTTGCGCGTAACAAACGAAACACCGAAGCATCGATTTGTTCTTCGGTAATCAATCCCTCTTTGACTGCATCGACTAAAGCGGTGTATGTGTTGCCACATTCGAGGTCGGTACCGGTGATGACTGCATCGGCAACGGCTGTCCGGACGTTTTCATGCGTTTCGTGTCGCCCTGCTGTAAAGAAGTTGTTGATAGCGCCGCAGTCCGACAATATAATATCATCAAATCCCCACGTATTTCTCAGGATATCAACTAACAGGGTGTTGCTGGCGCAACATGGTTCGCCTTCGAAGCGGTTATATGCGCACATCACTTCCTTGACGCCGGCTGTTACTACCAATGATTTGAAAGCCGGCAGATAGGTCTCCCACAAGTCGCGTTGGGAAATGTCCTTAGCGTCGAAACTGTGGCGGTTCCATTCCGGTCCGCTATGCACCGCATAATGTTTAGCGCAGGCGTGTGTCTTACTATATTTTGCCGAAGGGTCGCCCTGAAGACCGCGTACGCAGGCCATACCCATCATACTGGTGAGATAGGGGTCTTCACCATATGTCTCCATCCCCCGTCCCCAGCGTGGGTCGCGGAAGATGTTGATGTTAGGCGTCCAGAAAGTAAGCCCCTTATACCGGCTAAAATCGTTATTTCTGATAGCATCATGGTGTTTGGCNCGGGCTTCGTCGGAAACCATATCGAACATTTCGTACACAGCNCGATCGTCGAATGTGGCCGCTAATGCGATAGCCTGTGGAAAGACAGTAGCTTGTCCGGCGCGTGCGACCCCGTGTAANGCCTCGTTCCACCAATCGTAGGGAGCGATACCCAACCTTTCGACGCCTGTCGACTGATTGGTCATCANCGAAACTTTTTCTTCGAGTGTCAACTGATCCAACAGTTCGTGCGCACGTTTGTCAAATGCGGAAACTTTTCTCGATGGCTTATCGGAACAAGCAAAGGAAAAGATGATAAGAACTAAAATGAAAAATGATTTTACGTTCATGGAATGATTGATATTAAATAAGTTATAAATTTATCGTTTGATGAAAAACACAATTGTCCATTAAAAGTTCGCTACAAAGATATATAATTTTTTACAATGTAACGTTATTTTTTATGCGGAGACATAAAATCACTTTCGGGAGGCCCCAGATAGCTGGGTTTCATGCCGCCGAAGTCGATGATAAATTTCTGAAACACAATCCCTGCATCAAGCGCCCGGACGCGAAGCGTATGGTTGCCGGCTTCGGGAACGAATAATTTACTGCGGCTTCGGATGATTCGTTCTGCCTGCCACCTGCCTAACGAACCGTCATAATGTCCGTTGAAATTGATGATTTCTTCTTTGCCGCCATCTAACGAAAGGGCATAACACAACCCTTTATTCGCATTGAAATTTAAGGTAGGCGACAGATAAACATGTATCTCCGCTTCACCGGAAGAAACGGTTTGCAGATCGTATTCCAAATACACTGTGTCAGTAGCTTTCGGATAGATGTTTTGAGGGAAAATACTGACTGCCGAACCGGTTCTCCCTAAGTCGGGAATAACCTCCCACCGGATATTGTTCACACCCTGCGAGCGGGCGAAATGATGCGCTTCTATTGAGATACAGCCGTCTTTTTCAAGAAAACGCTTTTCCGAAGTTACATCCTGCCGTACTAACTCCACCTGCGGCATGACGCTTCGTACCGGTTGTTGCCAATTGGTATATCCAATGCGTACCTGATCCATCATATGCGCCCACTTACCACCGGCAATCGTCCGGTTGTAATGAACGGTCAGCAGTGAATCGCGTTGAAAACATGCTTCCACTTTGTCGGCAAAGGTATTGGCACGCGAATCATTAAGCGCGACATAATGTTTGTTCATAGCCTGCGCATAATACATCTCGTACAGGTTACACATGCCGTTAATGGGAAACAGCGCCAATTGGTCGAATGCATCCCTGTAAGCGGGGGGCATTCGGTTGTAAAGCCGTAGCGCATCGAGCGCCAGTTCTTTGTAATCGTTCACAACCGTCTCAAATTCGTTGTAGTTAGTCAGGCTGTAGGTTTTGTCGTCCAACATTTCGGGCGTTACGCGACTGTTGTATTTCGTATACAGGTTGAGCATCCGGGCCGCATCTGCGGCAAATTCGTCACCGAATTGCTGAGCACACCAGTGTTCGGTATATTGTAACAGATTCCCCGCATGGAAACGATTGGGGTCCCATGCCATATCAAGGAAGAAACTGATTGGAAACTCCATCGGTTTAAGGTCGCCCACATTGACGACCCATATTTTTTCGACGCCATGCGAATAGCTTAGGTTCATCTGTTCCCAGACCCGTTGTATTTGCGTCACATTGATCCATTTGTAGTTACGGGGGCCGCCCACATAATCGAAATGGTAATAAATACCATATCCGCCTTTACGTTTGGGTGCGGTAATATCGGGCAGCTTCCGCACATTACCCCAGTTGTCGTCGCACAGTAGTAGTGTCACATCGTCAGGGACGCGCATCCCCTTGTCGTAGTAATCTTGCACTTCTTTGTACAAGGCCCACACCTGCGGTGTCTTTTCCGCTTTCTTGTCGGTTGTCTTTTCGATGATTTGTCGCTGGTCTTTGATGATTTTCTCCAAGAGTGCGATATCGGCTTCGCGGCTCATCGGTGCATCGCCGTCACCGCGCATACCAACGGTTGCCACGACCTCGAAATTTTTCATACGCTCCATGCTTCCGCGCCAAAATTCACGCAGCGCTTCAGGATTCTTTTCATAGTCCCAAGCGCCTTGACCGTACCGGCGCCATTCATCATGGGCACGTCCCAACGGTTCGTGGTGAGAAGTACCGATGACAATACCCATCTCGTCGGCTAATGCACCGTTGTCAGGGTCATCATCATAGAAAGCATTACCCCACATGGCAGGCCACAGGAAGTTGCCTTTCAGTCGCAAAATCAGTTCGAACATATGCACATACATCTTCGCGTTGACGCCTCCGAAAATCTCGTTGCACCAACCCTGAAAAGCCGGCGCCTCGTCGTTGATAAATATACCTCGATACATGACCGCCGGTTGGCCTTCGGTATAGACGCCCGGCCGGACAAAGAGTTTATCACGCTGAACGACAGGTACGTCAGCCCACCAATACCATGGAGATACGCCTATCTGTTTCGATAGTTCGTAAATACCGTAAATCGTCCCCCGCTTGTCGCTACCGGCGATCACCAATGCCTGTTCTATACCGGAGGCAGGGTTGTGGAGCGTGGTAATGATGTATTTTTCGCGTTTGCCTTCCAGTTCACTTTTTGTTTCCTGATTGAGCAGCCGGTTGATGGTTTCCGATTTGCCTAAAGTACCGATGATAATAGCCGATTTGCCTAAAGTAGCCGTCATATTGCCCGTCACTTTATTGAAATCGTTTTTCAGATTGTCGATTGCCCGCAAAACGCCCGGAAATTCATTGTTATCGGATAGCACCTGTATCGGTTGGCCGTTTTCAGTTAACGAAAGATAACCCGAACCATTTTCGGCGAATACGAATTGTTTAGCGCCGAAACAAGTTTCGTCGTCTGTGTTAACAAATTGTCCGGCGCCTACCTCGGCAACTATTTCCTGTGACAAGGCAATAATAATAATGATAGATAAGCGTATGTTTTTAAAATTCATTTTGGGCTATCATCAAGGGTGAAATCTATAACTGACTGAGAAGTCTCTCCCCGATAAGGAGGGAGTTTTGCCTTTCTTCTTCCAACCAGCAGCAAAGTTGCCGACTTTTTTTACGGGCAACTGTCAAAAAAGCACGCAGATAAAGCAGATTTTTTGGATTTTCGCACAGATGAATATTCAATAAATCTGCTTTTATCTGTGTGCAAAAACACTATAAAGAGACTAATAACCTGGATTCTGGAAAGCTTTCTTTTCTTCCTCGGTGCCTATCATCCTGTCTAATTGTGTTTGAGGGATAGGACGAAGGTAATGGTAGGATTTGATATCACGCGTATGCTCGGTCGCTACTAACTGCTGCGGACTATTTTCGCAGATATAATACTTTCCGGCATATTCTTCTAATTTGCCTGTACGGGTCAGGTCGTACCAGCGATTGCCTTCGGCGAACAATTCGCGCGAACGTTCGGCAAGGATGAAGTCAAGCGTAATCGGATTGGGTGTGGCGGCTATCATGGCCGCGCTGTTATCTTCTGCCTTGGCTACACGGTTGTTGTTGTCCCAACGCCATTTCCCGGCTCTTGCCCGGATGACGTTCATCAGCTCTGTCGCCGAGTATCCACCTTGCGTACTGGCGCCCTTCACGGCTGCTTCAGCGGCAAGGAAATAGAGTTCCGAGAATTTAGCTATCGGGAAGGGGCGGGTAGAAGGTGCGTTCCACGGGCCGCCACGCGATTTATCGGCACGGTCGGGACCAAATTTCCAGACGCTCGGATAGCGTGTTCTGTTGATAGATGAAGGCGTCCAAACGGCATACGCTTTCCCCGGCAAGTTAAAACCGTCACCCTCATTCACGAGATTAGGGAGTTCTGAATCATCGCCTAAGAATATCCATGCAATATCGCCGGGGTATATACGCAATCCGTTAGCGCCGGCCTTTGATTCGGTGTTCGGTTCTTCCAAATCGAAGTTGGCGTAATAGATATACTGGAATGTCCCGTCGTAGCGTGAATCTAATGTTTTATCAGCGAAGGTATTCAGTAAGGCGCCCGCTGTCGGAGCGATACGCGACCATGGACGACCTAAATCCTGTGATGCAACACGACGGATTATGTTAGCTTCCACACCGCCTGTAGCCTGTTCAAAGTTACAAAGTATGGCAAGGTTGGAACGGTTTTCTTTCATGCCGCTGTCTGTTCCGCCGGTATCGGTGAAGGTAGCGTTACCGCTCTCGCTGAAGGTCACGTTATCGTTGTGGTCGGCATACAGGATAATCTCCTTGTTACGGTCGTTGGCTGCCAGATTGACATCGTAGAAATAGTCTACTAATCCAAAGCCTGCAGGGTTTTTAATAGCTTCAATGGCCATGTCGTATGCCAATTGGTACAATTGAGCGGGTGATTTCCCACCCGTGTCGCTTTTACTGTTACGTTCGAGCCACCAACCGTAGGTCAGATAGACTTTCGACAGGAAGAAACGCGCTGCAGTCCTTGTGGCTGCGCCGGTTAACCGGGGCGAATCGGGCAGTTCGGCTACCGCTTCGGTCAAATCCTTGATGATAGCGTTATATACTTCCTGTTCGGTGTTCCTAACGGTAGTGCGTACAGGTGTCGTATTAAACTCCAATTCGCCCGACCCTAAGTCTAACGGAACGCCGCCATAAGTCTGTACTAAAAGGAAATAGTCGTGCGCACGGAAAAATTTGGCTTCGGCCAGCAGTGACGCCGGCATCCCGTTTTCACCTCCAATAGAGATAATACCGTTACACGTATTAATATAAATGAACGCGCGATTCCATATATCGGAAACCGAGCCTGTAGTCGAAATGATAGCGGTGCCGTATGTATCCATAGCTTGTCCGCCGCCATCTTGGGAGATACCCCAAGTGCACTCATCCGTTCCGTTGGTGCCGCGATACAGGGCGCCGATAGGTCCGTAAAAATAACGCAAATGCGAATACACGGCAGTTAAACCGCCCATGATACCGGCTTCGGTCTGAAAGAAATCGGGTGTCAAAGACGAACGTGGCTGTTCTTCAAGTATATCAGCGCAGGAAGCGGTCAATAACACACCTATCAGTCCTATCCAACCGCAGATTTTATATAAATAATTAGTTTTCATATTTTATATGTTATTATTGATTATTAGAATGTTAGATTTAAACCGATAAGATACGACCGGGTTGACGGCGTATTGAAAGCAACGGCCAACTGACGCGACGGTTGAAGGTAGCCGCTTGCTTGATTTTCGCGGGCCGGCGAGTTGGTTTCGGGGTCCATGCCTGAATAATTCTTATAAGGCGAGAACATAACAAAAGGATTCTGTGCCGTAGCATAGATACGCGCTCTTTCGATGTTAGCCTTTTTTAGCAAGTCGTTCTCAAAATTGTATCCTAACGATATCGTCCGAATCTTCAGGAAAGAGGCGTCAAAATAGGCCAGTGTAGACGAATATTTAACGTTATCGCCGCTGGGTATCAGGTTTGGGCCGGGTGCGTCGTTAGTAGGATTATCCGGCGTCCAGAAATCGAGTTTGACGTTGTTGCGACGACCGGTGAGCAGGTTCAGGTAGCTCGAATTGCCATAAAGCGTACTAACAAGCATACCGCCCGACTTGAAAAAGCCGACGATGCTCAGGTCGACATTTTTATAGGAAACACGTGTGTTAAAACCACCCTGGAATTTAGGCTCCATGCTGCCGAGTATCTGACGGTCGTCGGCGCCTATCACCCGCACAGGCTTGCCGGCTGCGTCATATTCGCCATAATACCCAACCTTAATCATACCTGTCTGCCCGTTTGGTCCTTCATAATCCGTTACATCACCCATCGGGTCGTTGGTTTGCCATATACCGAGTTTCTTATAGTCGAAAACAACATCGATAGGATACCCTTTAAACCAGCCGTTCCCTTCATCTTTCTCCACGCCGGAAGCTAATTCTACAATTTTATTCCGGTTGCCGTAAATGTTTATCCCGAAATCCCAGTTCCATCCGGCGTTGTCCTGTACTATCGCCGCATTAAGCGATAACTCAAGACCCTTGTTTTGAGTCTTTCCGATGTTTGCCCAGAAAGAACCGTCGACGCCTGACGTTGGCGGCAGGTTCAATTGTAGCAGTATATCGCGGGTGTTCTGGACATAATATTCTATGGTCCCCGAGAACCGGTTCAGGAACCCGAAGTCGAGACCGACATTCGTCGTCCGTGAAAATTCCCATCCTAGATTATTGTTCGGTAACGTGTTGACATAATAACCGTATTGATTGGCTGTAGCAGCAGATCCGAAGTTATAATATACGACACCCAGGCCACCGCGAGTGGCATACGGACTGATAGCCTGATTAGACGTCTCGCCGTATCCTACCCTCAGTTTCATAATGTCGATAGTTTGCATGTCCTGCATAAAAGATTCGTTTTTGAGGTTCCACCCTCCGGAGACAGCGAAATAAGTATGCCATTGCGAATCTTTTGCCAAAACCGAAGAACCGTCGGAACGGATGGTAGCTGTAAGCATGTAACGATTATCATATGAATAAGCTACACGACCCATATACGACATCAGGCCGCGCCCCCAGTAAGTCTGATTGTTTGCATTGATAACCTTGTCGCCGACAGCTAACCCTATGTTATAGAACTGCATGTAATTGGCGGGAATATCGGTAGCGCTCATCCGGGACGAGTTAAATTCAGTTTTTTCTGCGGAATACATTGCTACGGCGTTGACAGTATGTTTTTCTGCAAATGTTTTATCATAATACAGCAGATTTTCGACGGCCCAGTTTGTCTGTAGCGAGTTTTCGACTGCAGCCGTCGAGGGGGCTGCCAATCCGCTATAAGGCGAACCGGCGCCGACAAAGTTGCCATAATCGGTTTTACGATAGTTCAAACCAATATTGATACGGTATTTTAACCCTTCTAACAGCTTCACTTCGCCAAATAGATTATTGTAGGATGCAAATGTCTTGGTACGGTCTATCCAACTGTCGCCTGCATCTTTCAGCAACAACGGATTGCGATACTCGTCTCCACCCGCAAGCCTGATTGTCGAGCGCAGGTCGCCTTGCGCATCGTAAGGGCTGGCAAGGGCGCTCAACGTTAGCACCTGGTACATCGGGTTATTCGTATTTCCATCGGTAAGCGAATAGGCATTCTGGGTCGTCAGTCCGAACTTAAACCGGCCTATTTCCTGCTCCAAGCTGCCACGAAGTGAAAAGCGGCCATACTCCTGTCCGGGTAATACGGTCGATTCCTTATAGTATCCGGCGCCAAAACTGTAAGCGTTAGCGGCGCCTCCGCCTGTAATACTGATGTCATGGTTCGTTGCCATACCTGTTTGAAACGTCAGGTCCTGCCAGTCGGTATCGGTATTGCCCGAGGTGTCTTCGTCTACGCCAATGTTATTGATACCATAAGTCGACCCGTTGGTTTGCGCAGCATTCTTAAATGCAATGTATTCCTTCGCATTCATCATCGGGAACCGTGAGAAAAGCGTCTTTGCGCCATAATAACCGCTGTAGTTGACGGTCGCTTTACGTCCGATGTCGCCCTTGTCGGTAGTGACAAGAATGACGCCGTTAGCGCCACGCGAACCGTAGATAGCTGTTGCCGAAGCATCTTTCAGGATGTCAACGCTTCTGATTGTATTGGGGTTAATGTCTGAAAGTTTACCCATAAAAGGAATACCGTCCAATACGACTAACGGGTCATTGTCTGCGTTCAGTGAGCGCGTACCGCGGATACGTATCTGCATCTCAGCGCCCGGACGCGTTGAGGTCTGCGACATATCCACACCGGCGACCCTTCCCTGAAGCGCCGACGAGATAGAAGCCGACGGCACCTGCCTGACAGCATCGCCCCGCACAGAGGCTACCGAACCGGTCACCGCTTCTCTTCGTTGCGTTCCATACCCGATAACCACAATTTCGCTAATAGCCGACGTCATCTCGGTCATGGTCACCGTAAAACGTCGCTGAGTACCTACCGGTATCTCCTGTGGATTGTAGCCGATATAGCTGAACACTAACACTGCATCAGCTCCCGGTACAGTAATCGAAAAATTACCGTCCATATCGGTAGCCATACCGGTCGTTGTCCCCTTCACCGAGACATTCACACCAGGCATTGATTCGCCGAACTCATCGTTCACCACGCCGGATACTTGAAACCCTTGCGCGTACACGTTCATATTTGCTAAAAGCAAACATGTAAATATCAAAAAGGCATAAAACAGCCGATGATACTTTTTTTCATTGATTAATTTCAACTGCATAATTTTTAGGTTTTAGATTTGTAAAAATTTATTAAACGACTGCAAAAATACGTATAATACGTCTATCATGTTACAAAAAAAGTCTCAATTACTTTCCGATTTGTAACATTCGAAATTTATATTGTAACATAAAGTTATAAATTTGCAACATGCCTTGGAACGCAGGCCTCCGGATTGCTTCGCAAGTCCCCGTCATTGCGAGCTTGCGAAGCAATCCGAAAAAAATAACCGCACTTGGAAATTTCAAAAATGACAAGTATCATTGTAGAGCAACTTCGATCGTAATATAAAAAAAAGGCAATAAAATTCGATTGTAATAAAAATATATAGTATTTTTGCCGGAAAAATAGAACATAAGATGATACAACGTGAAATATCGAAGTTGCTTAAAAATGATTTGGGCAAACAAAA
>JGI24702J35022_10000487_pt1 | contig 24023 bp, 9 predicted proteins | sample TergutTh196P4_FD_35022 | JGI IMG/M metagenome (IMG submission 35022)
TTCTTTTCTCCCTACAGTATACGCACCGCTTTCGGAATGCTTTATGAAGGCGCTCAAGGCAATACAGCAAAAGAGCTTGAAAACATATTTGCTTTTGAAACAGACGAGAAAAAACGCCTGTCTTCCGTTCACAACGAACTGAAAAATTATAACTCCATGAACGACGGTTACGGTATTCAGGTCGCAAATTCTTTTTGGGCAAATCGGGACAGAGTTATAAAGCCTGCGTATAAATCTATTCTTAAAGATTATTATTTTGCGCAGCTTGAAACTATAAATGTAAAAAACTCGCAAGAATCGGCAGATAGGATAAACTTATGGGTAAATGATAAAACAAAAGGAAGAATCCCCTCAATTATAACTCCTGATGATATAGTTGAAGAAACATTGGCAGTTTTAGTGAACGCTATATACTTTAAAGCTAAATGGCTGCAGCCTTTCGAAAGTGAAAACACTGAAAAAAGGGACTTCTATATTTCTAAAAACAACAAAATTGAAGTTGATATGATGCTTAACGATAGTGAAAATGATTTTGGATATTTAGAAAATGACAAAGTCCAAGTCTTAAAAATGAGATATCAAAATGTTGAAAACATGCCTTCAATGAGCATGATAGCTGTTTTGCCTAAAGAAAATAATATAGCTGATGCTGAGAATTATATTTATTCAAATACAATCGCAGATATTCAAAAATCTTTTGAGTTTCCGGAAGTTATTGTATATTTTCCGAAATTTGAACTTAGATGGGAAATGGGAATGCTTGAAATTATTGAAAATATGGGTTTAAATAATGTAAAACCGGATTATTCTAAAATCTGCGATTTGGAACTTGAAATTTCAAAAGTAATACATAAAGCGTTTATAAAAATAGACGAAAAAGAAACCGAAGCCGCGGCGGTAACAGTTATAGATATAGAAACAAGCGCCGCCGACTACGAACCGCCGAAATTATTTAAAGCCGACCATCCGTTCATGTATTTAATAGTTGATGAGGATACCAACCAAATATTATTTATGGGAAAAATGCTGAACCCCGATGGGTGCGGATGTAACTGACAGGAATATAAAAAAACGCTAAAGTACAACGCTGTCAATTACTACGTCCCCGTGATTTGAATCTTAAAAACCATAAGGATCTTTATTTTTTGCCGACTGGAAAAAAATATTAGGCTTGGTTTAATTTTATAAATGTCTGCACGGGAGGATAAAAATTATGACTATTCTTACTTTATGTCTCATAGCGCTTGTTTTATACTTATGGCATCTTGCGACGAAAGTGTCTGACTTGGAAAAACATATAAAAGAACTTCAAGAAGATTATACATTACAGCATCTTGTGTCAAGAATATCTAAACTTGAAAAGCAAATATCCGCAGAAGGTTCTAAAAATGAGGAAGCTGTTACGGGCAAACAAACGGAACGCCAAACAGCGGCGGAACCGGCAATAAATGAAACGGCAGTTAAAACGCCTGTTGTCGCAAATAAATCAGTGGTTCAAGAAATAAAAACGGCAGCACCCGGCTGGCCTCCGGTTAAAACTCCGCAGGAGCAGCCTCAGCCTAAACCTAAACCTCAAACCACTGTTTCTCAGGAATCTCCGAAAAAAGCCGTCATTAACTGGGAAATTTTTGCCGGCGTAAAACTTTTTGCCTGGATTGGCGGGTTTGCGGCTTTTTTGGGAATAATATTTTTTACAAAGTATGCCATAGACAGCGGTTTCATAACTCCGCTGATGAGAGTGTGCGCAGGATTTGCCGCGGGTATTGTTTTAGTAACCGCCGGTCTTTTTATCAAAAATGAAAAAATCCAAACTACGGGCAATGTTCTTTGCGCAATAGGCATAGTTTTTGTGTATGTTTCGGCTTTTGCCGCTGGAAATTTTTATCATATTTTCAGTACTCTTTTGACATTTATAATAATGGTCGCTGCGTCTGCCGGAGCATTTGCCATATCCGTTCATAAAAATGCGAAATATATAGCCGTTTTGGCGGCAGTCGGCGGCTATCTTACGCCGATACTTATTTCAACCGGAAGCGGCGCAATACTTTCTCTTTCGGTTTATATGGCAATTATCACGGTGACGATCATGATGATCGCCGTGAAAAAAGAATGGCCTTTTTTGATATGGCTTTCTTCTATCGGCGTTTATCTTATTTTGATTGCTCTTTACTCAAAAAATTTTGTTTATTACAGAACGCTCGATATGGCTGCGATATACGCGGGATTTTGCGCATTATTTGCCGCTTTTGCGGTATTCGTTTCGAAAAAATATAATTTTGCTTCTGAAGATTATGGGCTTGCGTCTTTTACGTTTAATATTTTTTCCATGTTTTTTGTTTTTGCTTTTTTTGACAAAGCGGCATACTTTCCGCTGGCATTGTTAATGACAATAAACGCCTGCCTTTTTTTTATTTCCGTCAATGATAAATATTTCAGAGACGGATATGTTTTTGCTTCAGTTTTTTCTTTCCTCATTTTGTTTGCATGGACTGCCTTTTATTTAAAACAGAATTCATTGTGGTTCGCGCTCGGAGCGTATTTTATATTTTTTCTTCTCAACGGTTTTCTGCCTTTGTTTGACGATTATCGCAAAAAAATTAAACCTTCGGTTTGGAACGGCATTTTTCCGGCCGCGCTGATTTTTATAGCTGCGGTCTGTATGGCAAAAGTGTATTTTGTTTATTTTAGCGTTTGGATCTTGGTTATGATCGCCGCTTTTTTCGCTTTGGCGTATTCGGAGATCACGAAAAATATTTTTACGGCTTTTTTAAGCGTTTTCGGCATATTTACAACGCTTTTTGTCTGGCTTATCGCCACGCGCGCGTCAGCTTTTGACGAAATAAGTTTTGCGGGAATAGCATGCGGTTTTGCGCTGGGCATTTTTGTATTGGCGTCCGTGCTGAAAAAGAAAGGGATCAAAGCAGCCGGTTTTTTAAATATTGAACTTCAGGAAACGCCCAGCCAGCCTTTATATTCCGTATACAATATGTTCTTTATATCGATTTTTATCCTTTTGTCGGCCGCGATAATAAAAATAAAGCCTGCGGTTCCGGGCGTTTTTATAATTTCCGGGCTGGCAGTTTCGCTTTTTATAATACTGCTGTCGCTTATCAATGAATCTAAAAATTTTATCGGCGTTTTGTTTGCGCTTATTTCAATGTTTTTTATGCAGCTTTTATGGCAGAATTTTTATTTTACGCAGGATGTCCACAAAATAATCTGCTTGTGGTATTTTATAGTTTTTGTATTTTTTTATGCCGCTGTATTTTTGCTCAAAAAACAGTTTATGCACAAAAAAATGCCGTGGTTTGTTTCGGCTCTTGCCGGCGTTTTGCAGTGCTGTTTGATATATCTGGCTTCAAAAAATAATCAGGCAGTTTCCCCATATCTCGGCGCGATTCCGGCGGTTTTTGCCATTATCTACGGTTTATCGGTTTTCAATATTATGCGTTTGGGAAACATGAAAGACGAATTTCAAATAAGCAGGATCGGCATTTTTACGGCAGCCGCTTTATTTTTTATAACGCTGATTTTTCCGATGCAGTTCAAAACGCAATGGCTTATAGTCGGCTGGACGCTGGAGGCTGCGGCGCTTATAGCTTTATTCAGACTTATTGCATACAAACCTTTAAAATACTGGGGATTCTGGCTTCTTGTTTTGGTATTTTTTCTGACGGTCGTGCCTGATGTCTATCTATTCAAAGTTATTGCAGGAAGCGTATTTAACTGGTATCTTTATATGTATTCGATAGTGATAGTTTCAATGTTTGCCGGCGCTTCACTGTGGACGCCTAAAGATGAGAAACACGCGGGGATCAATAACAGAATAACGCTTTATACTTTGGCGGTGATCCTTCTTTTTGTTTTGGTAAATATAGAGATCGCGGCATTTTTTGCGACAGGCAATTATATACATTTCAGTTTCAGCAACAGTCTGGCGCAGGATATGTCATACACGCTTTGCTGGGGACTTTTTGCCATCGGCATGTTTGTTTTCGGCATCGTCAAAAAAATTAAAGCGGTAAGAATTTCAGGACTTGTTCTTTTATCCATATCTACTTTTAAATTGTTCCTTCACGATTTATGGAATCTCGGACAGCTTTACAGAATAGGCTCTCTTTTCGGTCTGGCGGCTATGCTTATCCTTGTTTCGTTTTTGTATCAGAAATACGTTATAAAAAAGAGTGAAGAGTGAAAAGTGGAAAGTGAAGATGATGTGTTTTCGCTTTGCGAAAACCTATTAAATAGGTTTCGACAGGGACAAAGTCCCTGCCGAAACACAATATCTCCACTCTTCACTCTTCAATCTCCACTCTGCCGTTAAAAAGGGAGGTCAAAATATGATAAAAAAAATCGTATTCTTATTATTATCTATGATTTTTTTTGCCGGAACGGCTTTTTCTTCCGGCGAAGTAAGGCCGTATGTAAGTTTTAAAGGCGCGGCCTCTTTTGTCCAGTCGGATTTTGATCTGGGATATTATCCCCGTTACTACCGCGGCGGCTATTATTATAATAACGTACACTACTATTATGATGACTATTACTACAGAAACTATTACGACGAAAGCGCGGATACTGTTTTTGCAGGTTCGGCGTCGCTTGGCATGAAAATCAAAAATCTAAGATTTGAGTGTGAATACGTTTACAGAACGCGCGCTAAACAAAGTTATGACTTTTTTCCCGACATCAGGCAGGAATTTAACAGTTTAATGCTCAACTTTCTTTACGATGTTCCCATTGGGTCTAAAATCTATCCTTATGCCGGAGTTGGAATGGGCGCTACTCATGTAAAAAATGAAATAAAGTATTGCGGCAGCGAATCAAAAACATGTTTTTCTTTCGCCGGAGACATGGGCGTTTCTTTTGAACTTGCGCGGCATATAAATCTTGATACGGGGTTAAAAGTTACATATCTGGGCGCCGCGAAATTAGAAAATACGGACTATAATATGTACGCGATAGACATATATTTAGGTTTGAGATATACGATTTAGATATTGATTATTTGAAATATATCCCGCAGACTTGCCGCTGGAAACCGCTTAGAGTCTGTCGCCCTGCGCGGATGTTCATTTTTTTTAATTTGTAAATTTTCTTTTTGCATATCCGCCTAATTGTCTTTCCAATACCCGCTTTGTTTATTTCTTGGCTTATTGATATAATATTAACCTCATTAACAATAAATAAAGAGGCGCGGCATAAAAGATGAAAGAAATAAATAATAAAAATGAAATTTTTAAAGCAGGGCTTGATATAGGGTCGACGACGATCAAATTGTCCGTGTTAAACCGAAATAATGAGCCGCTATACTGCAATTATAAAAGGCATCAGCTTGACCTTCTAAATACGGTGCTCAGTCTTATCGACGAAGCGCCCGCCGGACTTAAAAACGCCGAAATGACGATCTGCACGACCGGAAGCGGAGCCATCGCTTTATCGCAAAAAGCAAAAATTGCTTTCGAGCAGGAAGTTATCGCGTGCACAAAAGCCATAAAAACTTTTCTTCCGAAAGTTGACATTGCCATAGAATTAGGCGGAGAAGACGCAAAGATAACTTTTTTTGACGACTCTTCAATAGACCAGAGAATGAATGAAACCTGCGCTGGCGGCACGGGCGCTTTTATCGACCAGATGGCGCAGACTTTAAAAACCGATGCCGCAGGGATCAACGAACTTTCCAAAAATCATAAAACGGTTTATCCGATAGCCGCGCGCTGCGGGGTTTTTGCTAAAACCGATATTATGCCTTTGCTTAACGAAGGCGCGGCAAAAGAAGATATTGCCGCAAGCATACTTCAGGCCGTCGTAAACCAGACAGTCGGCGGTCTTGCCAGAGGAAGAACCGTAACGGGCAATATCTGCTTTTTGGGCGGCCCGCTTTTCTTTTTGTCGGAACTCAGAAACTTTTTTATAAAATCGTTAAAGCTTGCTCCGGAAAACGTTTTTTTTCCGGATAATGCGCATTTTTTTGTTTCTTTCGGCGCTGCGCTGCTCAGCCAGGGCGAAAGCGTGACGCTTGCCGGATTAAAAGAAAGGTTTGCAAAACTTAAAAACGAGCCGCTGTATAAAAATTCGGATCTGCTTTCTCCTTTGTTTAAAGATGAAGCTGAGCTTGAAACTTTTACGCAAAGGCACGGTAAAACCGCCGCAAAAAAACTTAGCATAGAAAAATACGAGGGCAATCTGTTTTTAGGCGTTGACGCCGGGTCCACGACTACAAAAGCGGTTTTGCTTACAAACGATAAAGAAATCGTCTATTCGCATTACGGTTCAAATAACGGAAATCCTTTACAGTCCGTAGCGGATATTTTAAAAGATATTTATTCAAAACTTCCGGACACGGCGCGTATTGCGGGCTCGTGCGTTACGGGTTACGGCGAAGCTTTGATAAAGGCCGCGCTAGGTTTTGACGAAGGCGAAGTTGAGACGATCGCCCACTATAAAGCCGCGCATTATTTTGATCCGAAGGTGTCTTTTATTTTGGATATCGGCGGGCAGGATATGAAATGCATTTATGTTAAAAACGGGCTGATAGACAAAATAATTTTAAACGAAGCCTGTTCTTCGGGCTGCGGTTCGTTCATACAAAATTTTGCCGAATCTTTAAATTACGGCGTCAAGGATTTTGCGCAGCTTGCGCTGTTTTCAAAAAATCCGGTAGATTTGGGTTCCCGCTGCACCGTGTTTATGAACTCTAAAATAAAACAGGCGCAAAAAGAAGGCGCAAATGCCGGCGATATTTCTGCGGGACTTGCTTATTCCGTAATAAAAAACGCTTTGTATAAAGTTATAAAAATTTCAAACCCCGAAGAACTCGGCGGCAATATCGTTGCCCAGGGCGGAACATTTTTTAATAACGGCGTATTGCGCGCCGCCGAACTTCTTTTAAATACGGAAGTTACCCGTCCGGACATTGCCGGCCTTATGGGCGCATTCGGCGCGGGACTAATAGCTCTTCAAAACAAAAGATCTTCGACTTCAATAATAGACAGGGATGCTCTTGAGGCTTTCAGCTGTAAAATGAGAAATACGCGCTGCAAAGGCTGCGAAAACAAATGCCTTTTAAATATTTCCGTTTTTCCCGACGGAAAAACTTTCATTTCAGGAAACAGGTGCGAAAACGTTTTGCAGAACAAAAAAGTACAGAGCTTTGAATTTAATATGTTCGACTATAAATACAAACGTCTGTTTGATTTTTATAAGCCGCTGCCTTTGGAAAAAGCGCCCAGGGGGGAGATAGGGATCCCGCGCGTTTTAAATATGTATGAGAACTATCCGTTTTGGTTTGCGCTTTTTACTAAACTCGGTTTCAGGGTAGTTTTGTCGGATCCGTCGTCAAACGCTTTATTTAACGAAGGCCTGGAAAGCATACCTTCGCAGACCGTGTGTTTTCCGGCAAAGATGGCTCACGGTCATATTGAAAATCTAATTGATAAGGGATTAAAAACCATCTTTTATCCGTGCATACCTTTTGAAGTTAAAGAATTTAAAGATGCAGATAATCATTATAATTGTCCGGTCGTGGGAAGTTATCCTGAAGTTATCCGTCTAAACATGGGCGTTTTGGAAGAAAAAGGCGTAAAATTTTTACAGCCTTTTCTGCCTTTTGACAATGTAAAAAGACTGATCTACCGTTTGGCGGAAGAGCTGGGAGATTTTAAAATAACAAAAAAAGAATTAATTTTTGCGGTGCTGCGCGGCCGCGCTGCGCTTAATTTGTTTAAAAAAGACATAAGACAGCAGGGCGCAAGGCTTATAAAAGAAATTAAAGAAACCGGCAAACCCGCGGTAATTTTGGCAGGACGGCCTTACCATATTGATCCGGCGATAAATCACGGCGTTGCGGATTTGATCGCTTCTCACGGAATGATAGTTTTAAGCGAAGATTCGGTCGCACATTTGTCCGGGCCGCTTCCCAAAATGAATTTTGTCGACCAGTGGATGTATCATTCCCGTCTGTACCGCGCGGCAAACCTTGCTATAAAAATAGACAGTCTTGAACTTATACAGCTTAATTCTTTCGGCTGCGGGCTTGACGCTATCACCACCGAACAAGTCGAAGAGATCCTTTCAAAATCGGGAAAAATATATACTGTTTTAAAAATTGACGAAGGTTCAAATCTCGGAGCGGTAAAAATAAGGATACGCTCTCTTCTTGCCGCGATAAAAGAAAGAAAAGGACTGAAATTTTCAGAAGACGTTTTTGAAGGCACAAAATTTTCCGAATTTACAAAAGATATGAAAGACTCATATACGATCTTATGCCCGCAGATGTCGCCCATACATTTCCGTCTTGCGGGCGCCATTATGCGCAGCCGCGGAATAAAATTGGAAGTTTTGCCGAAAGTAAATAAAGCCGACATTGAAGAAGGTTTGCGTTATGTAAATAATGACGCCTGTTATCCGACGATAGTCGTAGTGGGCCAGCTTATAAACGCTTTAAAATCCGGAAAATACGATATAAATAAAACCGCAATGATAATTTCTCAGACGGGCGGAGGATGCAGAGCCACAAACTATGCCGCTTTTTTAAGAAAAGCCGCGGAAAAAGCCGGATTTAAAAATGTTCCGGTAATATCGCTTAGCACGACCAATCAAGCTTTAAACAAACAGCTGGGAGTAACTTTCGGACTGCTTAAAGACGTATTGCTGCTTTTGCTATACGGCGATCTGCTTATGAGGCTTTCCAACCGCATGCGTCCGTACGAAATACACGCGGGACAGACGGACGCGCTTACGGAAACCTGGCTTATGCATTTGTCGGACAGAATCAAAAAAACTTATTATTTTGAGTTTAATAAAACCGTTAAAAAAATAGTCAAAGAGTTTGACTCGATACCGGTCAAAAAAATTAAAAAGCCGCGCGTCGGCGTGGTCGGAGAAATTTTAGTAAAATTTCATCCCGACGCGAACAATAATCTTGTTTCCGTTTTAGAAAAAGAAGGCGCAGAAGCAGTCGTTCCCGATATGACCGATTTTATAAATTACTGCATGCTCGACGACGTTTACAAACATAAATATCTTTCCGGCAGCTTTAAAAGCAGAGCTATTTCGTGGCTTGCCGGCGGATATATCGAAAGACTGCGTTCAATAATAAGAAGAGCTCTTAAAAAAAGCAAAAATTTTGAATCTTATCATACGACAAAAGAGCTTGCTTCAAAAGCTTCGGAAATAATTTCGGTATGCAACCAGACCGGCGAAGGCTGGCTTTTGACCGCGGAAATGCTTGAACTTATTGAAGACGGCGTAAATAATATCGTGTGCGTACAGCCTTTCGGCTGTTTGCCCAACCACATAACCGGAAAAGGCGTGATGAAAGAGCTTAAAAAAAGATACGTCGACGTCAATATTGCCGCCGTTGACTATGACCCGGGCGCAAGCGAAGTCAACCAGATAAACAGAATAAAACTGATGATGTCGGTAGCGCACCAAAAAATATAAAATATTAATGGCAATGAACATACTTTTTATATTTTAAATAATGTCCGTAGCGCATCAAAAGACAGGTAATAGAGAATAGTTTCGGAGTTCGCGGGACTTTTAATATACAAAAAAAGCCTCGTTTGCCAAATGCAAACGAGGCTTTTTTGATTAGTAAATATTTATTACCACTTATAAGAAAGGCCGAGATTTCCCATAACCGCAGTTAAGTTAGAAGACGTATCGGCTGACAGATCTACGAACAGGTTCATATTATTATTGATTTCGTATTGGCATCCTGCGTTGCCCGAGAAAAGGGTTTTTGCAAGAGCCGTGCTTTCAATTTCAAATTTTACATCCGGATATTCCGCAAAATAAGCGGTCATGGCATTAGTGTCGCCGCTGACAATTTGTTTTACCAAAAGATTTAAGCGCCAGTTAAATCTTGATTCGGATTTGCTTTCTAATCCCACGCCGGCTTTTATTTCGGCTTTTGTAAAACTTCCGGACTCTATTCTTAATCTCTGCTGGGAAGAACCTTCTTCCTGAAAGTCGTCATTTGATACGATAGCGCAGTTTATGCCGATCAAAGGTTTAAAAACAAGAGATTCGCCCAAATTATGATTATATGCGCCTTCAACGTCTATATTTACCACGTTTACCGTATAATCCGTATCTATTTTAGCGTCAGTCCCTGTCAGTTTTCTTGCGGATTTATAACCCTGAAAAGTTAATCCGGCCAGGCCTCTGACCGTAAACTGCTGATAGTCATAACTTGCGTATGCGTTAAAACCCATATCCGTAACGTCGGAAGTGTCACTCAGCTGCTTAAATTCTCCCATACCGTAAAAACCGGCAATACCGAAAATAAGATCGTCGGCTTCCGAACTGAGCATATCATATCCGGCGACAATGCCCGAAATGATATTCTCGAATTCCGGATTGTCTTCGTTTTCGGATATTTTAACCGTGTTGACATATGCCTGCGCCCATATGTTATTGCGCGAATAGTTTCTGCCTGAAGATAAATTGGAGTAAATTATATTCGCTTTTGAAGATAATGCGCTTGCCGCAAAAGAATTAGCGTACGTTATGCCGGATAAAGACTGGGTCAGCGCAAAAAACGGAGCGCTGTTGCCTGTGCCGTTATATTCCGAGTATGCGTTATCGGCCAAGTTTATTACTTCCGTTCTGAATTTGGAAGACTCTCCGACAATAGTATTCAGCTTATTAAGCGCGTCTATCATGGCCTGCTGGTTTTTTGTCGCGTTCGGTATGTAAAAATCCCGCCAGCCTTCCCATATATCAAGTAAAATAGAGCCGGCGTTGGAAGTGTTGATCGACGACATAAAACGCGCCGAACCTAAATTTATATTAAATACGGCTATGTTTTCCGGAGAATAGATCAAAGATCCGCCGTACTGTATAATCTCAAAACTTTTCTTTTCGTCATAATCGGTTCCGCTTACATTTACCTGCAGGGTTACGTTATCATTTATGGAAACGTTATTGGAAACCAGCAGCTTATCGTTTTCTTTTAAACCGGCTTCGCTTTTAATGCCCACGCAATAAGTTGATCCGGGATTAAAATTAACGGAATCAACGGACAAAGATCCGTAAGTGCTTTGACTGGACACGCTTATGTCAGTGGAATTTCCTATACGTAAAAATGAACCGTTGTTAAGAGTAACGGCGCCGTTTATTCTGCCGCTGCCCTGAATAATGCCTCCGTTATTGGCTCTTATGCCGGAGGCTGCGTTGAGCGTTGAGGTTGGCCCGACCGTTAATATCGCATTGTAAACAGCCGCGGAATCGGTAGTTACCGTTGAAGAAGTTATCGTCATCATTGCAAGATTGGTTAAATCCGACCCCGACAATGTTAAATTAGTTACGTTGATTCCGGTCGTTGCGTTCAGCAATCCTTCCAAAACCCTGAGTTCTTTCATGCTAAATCCGGCTCCGCCTCCGGTTTGGGCGATCGTCATGGTTCCGGCGCCGGATTTTGCGAATATTCCGTTTGCCGCGGAATCAAAATCAATAGAATTAGCGGTGATCGTTAAATTATTGGAGTTTTCCACGATAACGCCGGTTTTTACGAATATATTGTTTCCCAAAACGGCATTATCGGCCTCTACGACAAGAGTAGCCAAATTAACGGTATCCGTGCCTAGAAAATTCAGTTTAATGGCATTATCTATGCTGTTGCCGTCATAAATGCCTATGCCGCCGTTATAAACTGTTATTTCCGACTGCGCCGAAGTAAGATAAGAACCGCTGCTGATGTGCAGTATGCCGCCGTCAATAACGATATTCGATGCATTCAAGTTGAAGTTTCTTAAGGTAAGACGGCCGTCGTAAACCGCAAGCTCCTCGAAATTTTTAAAGGCAGGGCCTGTTGACTGATATATTAAATTGCCGCCGCCTGATTTATGCACCACGGGCGCGGCGGATAAAAAATCAACGACGTCCGAATACATTGTCACCGTGGCATTATTGACAAAATTAATGCCAGAAGAAATTTTTATGGTATTAGACATAGTATCCGACGACATGACGCTTTCGCTTGCGATGTAAAAACTTGATAAGTCGGTTGCCGACGTGTTTAAAAAATTTACGGCGGCGGATGAAATATTCGCTTCATTATATATTTTTAAGTCGCCTTCGTTAATATTGATAGTGCCGTATACTTTGGAATCTTTCGCTATTTCAAGATAAGACGCGCTGTCGTTAACTTCAAAAGATGATTTTAACGTGACGTTTTCAGCAAGCATAAAACCGCCGGCATTAACGGTGAAAGTGGTAATGTTGATATTTCTTGCCGAATCGCTTGAATTTCCTATTGCCAGCGTCCCAAGTCCGTCTTTAATAAAAGCGGCTTCATATCCGGGTCTGGCGTCATAACGGACAATGTCGCCGTAAAGCGTTAATTTTTGATTGTCGTAGACATTAAAAACGGCGCCTTTATTTATATGGATATTGTTGTACAGCTCAATATCGCCGGAAACCGATTCTATGACCTGTAAAGACGCGAAATTCACCGTAGAGCTGCTGTCAAACATTATTTTCCCTTTGTTTGGGTCATCACCGTCGGGAGTTCCCAGCGAATAAGCGTTTGTTATCGCTATGCCGCCTTCCGTTATATAAGTGCCTTTATCATATGAGTTTTCTCCGCTTAAAGTCAGTAATCCGCTTCCAAGCTTTTTTAAATACATATCGCCCTGCAATGAGCCGGAATATTCTTTATCGGAATTTTCGTCTATTATCAGCGTAAAATCGTAAAACGCGGGATCTCTGCCGTCTGGAGCAGCGTTGCCTTTTGCGATTATATAGTCCGTTGCAAGTCCGTCAACGTCCGTTTTCAAAAAATTGTCTCTGGCAAAATAATTGATATTAAAAATTTTTGCATCATTTGAACCTGAAAGCAATAATCCGGCTCCGGTATTATATCCAAGTACAAAATTTGCATTGCCGAAATCTCCGGTTGATAAATTTCCGGATAATTCAATGAAACTTCCGCCGCTGGAGGTAATTCCTCCGTTGTTAAAAGTCATATCGTTGGCAAATATATTGGTGGTTCCTAATGCTGTGCTTCCTCCGGCCAAAGCCAATGTGGCGTCATCGTCTATAAAAATATTTCCATATCCTAACTGCATCTGAGCGCTTGCAGCTATAGCGCCCTCTTCTATTCTCCATGCAAAACCGGTATTATTGCCCGTTAAAAGCGTAGCGTCCGCGCCACCGAAGTAAGTGTCAAACAAGAACATGTCTGCGCCGCCGGTTTTTACGATAGTTCCGTCTCCGCTAAAATTGCCGCTGAAAAAAACAACCCTTGAATTATATTGGCTGATCACGCTTTCTCGTTTTCCGATTATATTAAAAACCGCATTATTGGAATGAATAATAAAATCATTGGACATTCTGGCGACATCGTTATTTATATCTCCGGATGTGACGTCAACAAATTCATCCGTAGAACCGTCACTCGAGGGCAGGCCGTAAGTTGGGTTCATCGGATTTGTTGCGGCAAGGAAAGTCAATGTTGTAGCCGCATCTCCGGCTTCAAATACAATATCTCCGGTGAAAAGGTTAGCGGTTGGCGCAAAGTAGTCTTGCTGGAGCGTTCCGTAAGCCAGCCTTAAGTCCCACAATCTTCTGTTCTCATGAGTTCTGTCTGAACTGGCAGTAACCTTTCTGTCTAATCTGTTTGAAAAATATCCTTCCAGGATACGATAATACTTTTCTCCGGTGATGCTGTCTGTAGCGGCATGGTATGTTTCAAGAGAAACGTCTTGCGCCCGAGTTACCAAGCTGTATTGATTTCTTATTCCGAGCTCGCTTCCGGCGTTTAAAGTTAAAGTCCCGGTACTGCTGAGCGCAAGCGTTGAAATAATTTCATCGCGTCTCATAGTGTACTCCATATAACTAGTAATAAAAGTTCCCGAGCTGTCAAATACGTTTACGATTTGGGAGCTTACTACAACGTATTGAGGGTCGCTGTATAAATGGAATGTCGTGCCGGCGCCGATAGTCACATTATCATAAACGATCGTATCGTCATATATTTGTCTGCTATCGCCTTTAAAATAGCCTACTTCCTCTTTGCCGGTTTCTATTTTTAGTTCGGCTGCAAAAAGATTCCCCGATAAACAAAATACCGCCAGTACTGCCAGCCATACGCATTGCTTAATTTTCATCATTTTCTCCTTATGATTTTTTAAGATTCTTAAAGAAATTATTATAACCGCAAAAACAAAAAACGCCAATACATTTAAGTATTAAGCGCAAATAAATAAAACAGGGCAAATACCCGTTTTGACAGTTCCAAAGTTGTATGTTAAATTGTTCGCGGACACAAAAAACAAACTCCCCTTTTTATAAAAATAAAAAGTTGCCATTTCGTTCTTCATAACATAAACATAATATAAACAAATTATAACCGATAAGTCAACCGCGCGCCGAAAATGAAATGCCAAATTAATTTGATTATGGTATAATATTCAAACATTATATAAAAAGCAGGTGTTTTGACATGGCTGAATTTATACATTTACACAATCATACCGAATACTCCCTTTTGGACGGCGCTTGCCGGCTGACTGACGATAAAGGAAAACCCGGGGAACTTTTTGATCTTATAGCAAAAGAGTATAAAATGCCTGCGCTTGCCATTACCGACCACGGCAATATGTACGGCGCCATGGAATTTTACTGGGCGGCAAAAGACAGCGGCATAAAACCTATTATCGGCTGCGAAATATATGTTGCCCCTAAATCGAGATTTGACAGAAATATAGACAGGACAGCCGAAGACGGCGGAAATTATAATCATTTAACGCTTCTGGCGAAAGATTTTAAAGGCTATCAGAACCTTATGCACATAGTCAGCATAGGTTTTACCGAAGGTTTTTATTATAAACCGCGCGTTGATAAAGAAATTTTGCGCAAATACAGCGAAGGCATAATATGTATGTCCGGATGTCTTGCCGGAGAAGTCGGGACAAATCTTTTGAAAGGCAATGCGGTTAAAGCCGAAGCTGCGGCTGCAGAGTACCGCGATATTTTCGGGAAAGATAATTTTTACATAGAAATCATGGACAACGGGCTTGAAGAGCAGCAAAAAATAATCCCGGGCATTATAGAGCTTTCCAAAAAAACGGACATTCCTCTTGTCGCGACAAACGACTGCCATTTCCTTAGAAAAGAAGACGCCGCAACGCACGATATTCTGCTTTGCATAGGCACCGGCAAAACTTTGAACGATACAAACAGAATGCGTTTTGATTCCGATTTGTTTTATTACCGCTCTCCCGAAGAGATGGCAAAAACTTTTTCGTACATTCCGCAGGCTTTAAAAAATACTTTGGAAATAGCCGAAAAAACCAATCTTGAAATAAAATCGGACCAGCTTTTGCTGCCCCGGTTTCCGGTCCCTAAAGAGTATGGATCGGATTCGCAGTATCTTGAAAAACTCTGCCGCGAAGGATTGGTCCAAAGATACGGAAACGTAAAACCCGAACACGAAGAAAGATTAAAACATGAGCTCGGAATTATAAATAAAATGGGATTTGCCTCATACTTTTTGATTGTGTCGGACTTCATAAAATACGCAAAAGACAATGGCATACCGGTAGGGCCGGGAAGAGGTTCCGGAGCGGGCGCGATGGTTGCTTATACTTTAGGAATCACCGATATTTGTCCTCTAAAATACGGGCTTCTCTTTGAAAGGTTTTTAAATCCGGACAGACGTTCAATGCCCGACCTTGACATAGATTTTGCGGATTCAGGGCGCGATGAAGTTATAAGATACGTGCGCCAAAAATACGGTGAAGAAAAATGCGCGCAGATCATTACTTTCGGCTCCATGCAGGCAAGGCTTGTTATAAAAGACGTTGCCAGAGCCATGAGTTTTACGCCGACGGAATCAAACAATATAGCCAAACTTATACCTTTCAATTCAAGCATTGCCGAAGCCCTGCAGGCTTCGCAGGATTTGGCAAAACTTGTCAAAGCCGACGAAAGAGTCGCAAAACTTATAGCCGCGTCGCAAAAACTTGAAGGCTTAAAAAGGCATACCGGAGTGCATGCCGCGGGAATGGTTATAGCAAACGAAGAGATCACAAACTATTCGCCGCTTTCCAAAGGTTCAAAAGATATAATAACAACGCAGTACGACGGAAACGTTTTGCCCGCATTAGGTCTTTTGAAAGTGGATTTTTTAGGGCTGCGGACGCTTACGATCATAGACGATACCGTAAAACTCATCAAAAAGAAAGATCCTTCCTTTGATTTGAATGCGATCTCTTTGGACGACCCTAAAACGTACGCGCTTCTGGCCGAAGCGAAAGCATTGGGAGTGTTCCAGCTTGAAAGCAAAGGAATGAGAGATCTTATAAGAAAGCTCAGGCCCACAAATATAGACGATATTATCGCTTTGATAGCTTTATACAGGCCGGGCCCGATGGGTTCCGGAATGCTGGACGATTTTGTCGCCAGAAAACACGGCAGAAAAAAGATCGAGTACGATCATCCTTTGCAGGAGCCTATTCTCGCCGACACTTACGGCGTTATTTTGTATCAGGAGCAGGTCATGAAAATGGCTATAACGCTTGCCGGATTTACTCCCGGGGAAGCGGACGGACTGCGCAAAGCCATGAGTAAAAAGATCCCGGAAGTTATAGAAGCGCAGAGAGAAAAATTTGTGACCGGCGCCGAGAAAAATAATGTGGATAAAAAAACTGCCGACAAAATTTACGATAATATTTACGCTTTTGCCGGCTACGGATTTAATAAATCGCATTCTGCGGCATACGGCATGGTTTCTTATCAGACCGCATATCTTAAAGCCAATTATCCTCTGGAATATTTGACCGCTCTTTTAAATTCCGAAATCGGCCGGTCCGCCATAAAAGACAATGAAGAAAGCAGGCTTGTCATGTATCTTGACGACGCGGCATCTTTCGGCATAAAAATACTGCCGCCCGACATACAGCATTCAAACGGCAGATTTACCGCGGAAAACGGGAACATACGGTTCGGGCTTTTGGCGGTAAAAAATGTAGGCGAAGGCATAACCGAATCTATAGAAAATACCAGGGCGGAAGGCGGCAAATATACAGATTGGGATGATTTTTTGCAAAGAATAGATTTAAAGTCGACCAATAAAAAAGCTTTGGAAAGTTTGGCAAAAGCCGGCGTTTTTGATTCTTTCGGCAAAGATAAGCTTTCAATAAGGGCGGATTTGCTTGCCGGCATAGACTCTTCCGTCGATAAAGCGGCAAAGATCAAAACGGAAAAAGAATCCGCGCAGGGATTTTTATTTGAAGCGGCGGAAACATTTGCGCATAAAAGTTCGCTTCTTAAAAACGTAAAATCTCTTGAACCTTTTGAAGCATTGGACTTTGAAAAAGAAGTGCTGGGTTTTTATCTTTCAGGCCATCCTTTGACTCCGAGAAAAAGAGAGCTGGTCGCGTATTCAAATTTCAGGCTGGACAGTCTTCCCGCGCCGAAAGAAAATGTCGATATTAAAGACGCCCAAATCGTGCGTATTGCCGGAATGATCTCTTCCGTAAAAAAAATGATTTCAAAAGCTAAAAAAGAGCCTTATGCAAAATTTAAAATTGAAGATCTTCACGGCAATGCGGAAGCCATACTTTTCCCGAAATCGTTTGAAAGGTATCAGGGATACCTCACGCAAAACAATGTGGTAGTCATAAAAGGCAGGCTCATGGGTTCGGAAGGGCAGGCGGAAATTATCGTTGAAGACATGATGACCATAGACGAGGCAAAAAGCAAATTCCAGCCCAACTGCGGCGAAGTGCATATAAAAATTTCCACTACAAGATACGACGATGAATTAAACGAACAGCTTTCCGGAGTGTTTAAACGGCACAAAGGCAAAGCAAAAGTGTTTCTTGACATCGAAGACCCTATCCACGGCAGTTTTGCCATTGAAACCGAATACATGTCGGACTGCTCCGACTCTTTCATAGCCTCCGTAGAAAAAGCGGTCGGCAGCAAAGATATAGTTGAACTTCATTATGCTAACTAGAGCGTGTTCACACTTTAGGACTATAAATTCACGGCGTTTGACGAAAAAACCGTTAGGCATATCTCTGTAATTTTTATATAATTTAACATTGGAATTGAATTTTGATTTCGTAAGAGGTGCGTATAATGAATGGTTATTTTCGGCAGGGCGGGTTAAAAAAAACAGCCGTTATGTCGGCGGTTATTTTTTGTTTTTTATTTGCTTGCGAAGCTGTTTTTGCCCAGGAAGACTTTGAATATGAATTTTTGAAGATCGAGGCGGAATCCGAAGCGGAGTCGGAGCGCGATATTCATGATGAAGATTTGCGCAATCTGCATAGGCAGCTTGAAGAACTTGAATACTACAGGTCAGACCTTAAAGCCCAGGAATCAAAGGCTCTGGCGGCTCTTCCCGCAAATCTTAAGAAAAAGTTTAATACTTCTTCCGAGAAAGCGGCATACTATAAAAAACTTTCAAAGGAATATACCGACAAACTCGCAAACGATGAATTAAGCGCGAGCGATATCAAAATATCGCAGAATCTTATAACATTGTCGGAGTTATATACAACCGAAGAATCTATAAAAGCGGTAAAAAAAGAACTGGAAAAAAGAAGCCATATTAAAAAATAACTAAAAATAAAATTTAGTTTTTATTGTGTAAATATATTGAAAATAAAATATGTTTTATATTTGTATACTTTTTTTATTAATTAGTAATTTATAGGAGAGTGTATGGGAAAATCTAAGAAGGGCAGTACCGTTTTTACTGTCATAATGGTTTTAATATGCTGCGCTTTGCTTGTTATTTTTGCTCCAAAGATTTGGCCGGTGTTAAAAGAAAAAATTGGTTCAAAAAAATCTCTAAAAGAAGCGGCAGGCGAAATTGATAAAGTAAACGAAAAAATTAATAAAAATATAAAAAAAGCCGGAGACGGAATGGGCAAAGGCATAGACAAACTAAGAATGTGACCCTGCTGTTTTTTGAATCATTAAATGTAAACTTTGCGGCATGTCTTTTTGCATCGCGTCCGCTTTTAGAACAAAATAAATCGCAATGGAACAATTCAAAATATCCCGGACACTAATAACTCTGGCTTTATCGGTTATTCTGATAACAGCCGTAATTTTATTTTTTAAAAGAACAATAGAATACCGTACAATACAATTTGATGATATTATTTTTGCGGATGCATTGTATCCCCAATATGCTCAGGCCGGCATTGTAAAGAAAATATTTGCATCTTCCGTATATATAGGCGTAACAAGCGCCTATTACAGGCCGGTTTTGCCTCTTTCGTTTTGCATGGACAGTTTGATATCAAAAGGCAAACCGGATTACAGAGTAAATCACACTACAAACATAATACTGCACATCATTTGCGTTCTGCTTTTGTTTTATTTTTGCAAAACGTACTGTTTTCCTTTACTAATATCTTTTTTTCTTTCGGCAATTTTTGCCTTAAATATCTTTTCGCTTCACACCGTGGCGTGGATTAGCGGCAGAAACGATTCCCTTTTATTTATTTTTGTATTTTTATCTTTCATTTTTTTCATTAAGGCAAATGAGGATAAAAATAATAAGATCCTTTTTTATATCTGGCACATAATATTCTTTTGCATAGCTTTGCTCACAAAAGAAAGCGCTTTCATGATCCCTATATTATGTTTATCTTACGGATTATTTTTAAAGAAATACAAAAAATCAATTCCGGTCTATTGCGTTTGGGTTATTTGCATGATTACGGTTTTGTTTATACGGTCGAAATATGTAAACAATAATACGCTGTTCGAACATATTTTTAACTTGTCGGATTTGAAAAATAATATTTATATGGTTTGCGATTACTTAACAAATGCATTTTTATTGTCAAAGGACATAATTTATCCTCAATTCAGCTTGTTGGTTTTCATTAAAGGTACGGCTATTGCCGCAATGCTTGTAATATTTGGAAGTTTATCTGACAATAAACGAAATGCGTTATTTTTTCTTTCATTTTTTATTATATTTTTATCGCCTAATTTCTTAATAGACAGAATTCTATTCCAGGGAAACAGAATGTATTTGCCGTTTGCGTTTCTTTTAATAGCCGTTTTTTACATGATCGCGCCTTTATTTAAAAAATATAAAGCTGCCGCCTGCTGCATAACGTTTGTATTTATCATATGTTCTGCTTTAAATGCAAACAACAGAGTTAATATTTTTTATGATCAAGATACATTTTTTTCAGATACGGACGATATGGTAAAATTAAAAAGTAATTTGTTATGGGAATTCAAGCTGCTCACATATTTAAATTTTATAGACCATTCAAAGATACCGTTGGAAACTCTTGAAAAAAGAAACATTGCGGATAAAAATATAATACAAATACTGATATCCGTAAATTTGCAGCTTGAGAATTATCAAAAAGCTTTGGAATACGCGTTAAAATATGAATCTTTTTTAGAAAAAGATAAAGATTATTATGACTTGTTAATATTTTGCTATGTAAAATTAGGCGAGTATGAAAAAGCAGATCAAATAAAAGCGCTGTCTGACAAATAAAGATATCAAAACTGAAATTTATAAACTGCAGCCGGTACAGACAGCGATTGCGAATCGACCGTTTTAACTAAAAATAAAATTTAGTTTATTTTCGTTATATTATTGAAAAATCAATCCATTATTATTTTAAAACCACTTTTATTTCTTTGGTATTTATTATTAGGATGATATATTATTTTTCCGTATAACTTCCAGTGTGATACTTTTTGAACTCATGCATAGTATTGTTAGAAAGGCAGAGTGGAAAGTGGAGAGTGGAGAGTGAAGATACAACAAAAGACAAAGTCGTTGCAGTATCTCCACTCTTCACTTTTAACTCTTCACTCTGCCGTTAAAAAGGAGGCATCATGAAAAAATTACCGTTGTTATCAATTTTAGGATTGTTTTTTGTGCCGTATTACAGTTTTGCCCAGGAAATGCCGTCATTGCCAAAACAAGATGCGCCTCCAAGTGAAACTATAATCTTGCCTCCGCCGCAAATAAGAATTCCTGAAAACATGAAAGCGCTGGAAATTGCCGAATTAAACGTAAATATTGAAGTCGCGGCAAATATAGCCGTAACAAAATACGACATAACGTTTTTTAACCCCAATAACAGAATTCTTGAAGGTGAATTTGATTTCGCGATGACGCTGGAACAAAGCGTCCGCGCGTTCGCGCTTGACGTAGACGGCAAAATGAGAGACGGCGTGATTGTAGAAAAAACAAAAGCCAGACAGGTTTTTGAAGAAATTGTAAACCGCCGCGTAGATCCCGGCCTGCTTGAAAAAACGGCCGACAATCATTTCAAGGCGCGAATATACCCTATAAATCCGAACGGTACCCGCCGCATTCAGATTATTCTTGAAGAAAAACTAAATATCGACGGCAATAATTATTTTTATAAAATACCTCTGAATTTTGATTCCGTTATAGGCAGTTTTTCTTTAAAAGCCGAAATAATTAAAACTTCGCTTGAACCTTCCGTGAAAGAAAATTCTCTTGAAAATTTTAAGTTTTCAAAGTGGAACGATTCTTATAATGCAAGTTTTAACGCCAAAAATTATAAACTGTCCGGAAACTTAAGTTTTGCCGTTCCGGTAGAAAACAATGAGAAAATTTTTACCGCTTCCAAAGACGGCAAAACTTATTTTTTTGCTTTGGTTCCCGTTGCAAAAACGGAAACTAAAAAAAATTCTTTTAAAAAAATCGCGATCCTGCAGGACGCTTCAAACAGCGCGGCAAACGGAAACAAAAGCAGAGAACTTGAATTTTTAGATAATTACTTTAAAAACGAATCCGTTCAAGTACAGTTTGTGACGTTCAGCATAAAAGCGTCCCGAGTGAAGAATTTTACCGTCAAAAACGGCAATTGGGATGACTTGAAAAAAGAAATGGAAAACGTAATATATGACGGCGGAACAAATTTAAAAGCTCTTGAAAACATAAATCTTGATGCGGACGCGGTTTTTCTTTTTAGCGACGGATTAGACAGTTTCGGACAAAGCGTGTCAACGGACTTCAAAATTCCCGTATTTGCGATCAATTCGTCGAATTCTTTTTCAGCGGAATTTTTAAACAAAATTGCCGTAAACAGCGGAGGCTTGTTTATAAATTTAGCGGAACGATCCGCCATGAGCGCGGCAGATTTGGTAAAAAACGTTCCGTATAAGCTTTTAAACGTAAAATACGATCCGTCGGAATTTGAAGAAGTTTTTCCGTCAATGCCCGTTGTTACGTACGGAAAAGTTTCCGTCAGCGGCATTGTTAAAAAAGACGGCGCAAAATTCGTTTTACAGTTCGGTACGGATAAAATACAAAACGAACAAACGCTTGAAATTAAAAACGCTCATAAAAATGATCTGGCAGAAAATGTCTGGGTTCAAGACAAAATAAGAGAACTGTCTTTAGACAGCCTGACAAATAAAGACGAAATTGTAACGTTAAGCAAAAAATACGGAATTTTGACTGACTTTACGTCGCTTTTAGTGCTGGAAGATATTAACGATTATGTAAATAACGAAATCACGCCGCCTGCCGAACTTTTAGAACAATACAATAAGCTGCTCGCTCAAAAAAGAAGAACCCTGATATCTAAAGAGAAAGACATTATTGCGAATGCTCTGGAAGAATTTAAGAAATTGAAAAGCTGGTGGGAAAAGGATTTTCCGAAAGATAAACCGCCGGTTTGGGAAAGAAACAGATCCGATGATATGATGATTTCAGAAGAGGGGCTTATGGAAATGGAGTCAGCGGCGCCAGCGTCTGCGAAACAATCCGCTAAAATGAAATCCGTTGGCGCTCCGGCGCCGGAAAAGTTCATGGAAGCGTCCCATGATTCTAAAGATAATTCGTCGAACGATAAAAAAGAAAAAAGCGTTTCCATGCAAATACAAGCGTGGGAATCAAAAGCCCCTTACATGGAAATAATTAAAAAAGCCGACAAAAAAGATTATTACAAAACATATCTTGAAATTAAAAAAGACAATAATAACCGCCCGTCGTTCTTTCTGGATATGTCGACTTTTTTCCAGCAAAACGGAAGCAATGAAGAAGCTGTTCTAATAATTTCAAATATTTCCGAAATGAAAATAGACGACCCTGACCTGCTGAAAGTTACCGCTCAAAAACTTTTGGAACTCGGGGCATTGGATTTCGCGATCTCATTGTTTAAATATGTTACGGAATTGAGGCCGGAAGTGCCGCAGTCTTACAGAGACCTTGCATTTGCGCAAAGCGAAAACGGACAATACCAGCAGGCTTTAGACAACTATTATAAAATAATCACGGGCGACTGGCAAAACATATACAACAATATAAAAACAGTAGTGTTTGTGGAAATGAACCGCCTTATCGCTATTTACGGAAAAAAGATTGACATAAGCCGAATAGATTCGCGTTTTATTTTTTCTATGCCCGTGGAAGTGCGTATGGTTTTATCGTGGAGCGCGCCGAATATATACATAGATTTGCACGTTGTCGACCCTTACAATGAAACCTGCGCTTACAATCACAATCTTACCTATACGGGCGGAAAAATGAGCCTCGACATTACAAGCGGATACGGACCTCAGGAATATATGATAAAAACCGCGATAGACGGAACTTATTCCACTTATCTCAACTATTACGGAGGTTCAAGCCAAAAACTGCTCGGCCCGGTAACGGCTTACGCCGATATTTATACGTTTTACGGAACGCCGTATGAAACGCATAACAGAAAAATAGTGCGGCTTGACACCATCAGCGACAAAACGGAACTTGTTGATATAATCTTTGATTCTTCAAAAAGAAAAAACGCAGAAAAAACCAAAACAAAAGAGGAAATCAAAAAACCTGAAGATGACAAAAAAACAGGAATAGTTGATACCAAAAAAAACTTTTTTAAGTAAAAGAGAGAAGCCTCACAGGCATGCGTGATACTTTTTGAACTCATGCATAGTATTGTTAGAAAGGCAGAGTGGAAAGTGAATTGGAGATAAGAGAGAATAGAGTATAGATAATAGATACGGCAACGGCTTATGCAGGCAATGAATAATAAGATCTGTTT
>JGI24702J35022_10000488_pt1 | contig 24008 bp, 11 predicted proteins | sample TergutTh196P4_FD_35022 | JGI IMG/M metagenome (IMG submission 35022)
AGAACACTCGCACTGGTGCGCGAGGCGGGACTTGAACCCGCACGTACGTATTGTACACTAGAACCTGAATCTAGCGAGTCTGCCAATTCCACCACTCGCGCGTAAAATCATTAAACAGGAAAAGTTCTGGAAGCTCCCAACGAGCAGTTACAGTATAGCAAGCAGACAATACTGTGTCAAGGCAAAGATAGAAAGTGCTTTGCTTAATTGGAATTTGTTTTTCATTACCGTTTCCTTTCTCCTTAGAGATAAACGTTATAATGACATTAAATAGCCATAAAAGTCAAATAATGATGCTAAATAGCCACAAAAAGTGAAGTTTAAACAACAGTTGTAAGGGTAGCAGTTTTTACGAGGTAATGAACGGTTACCAAAAATTGAAACTGTTCAGTGGGCATCCAAAAACACAGTTTTGTTACAGCCAACGCACTGGTACTGCGGTGAAAACTTGTACAATTGTCAAAACTTGTGTGCGGAGCCTGTAACCATTGCGAGTTTTTGGACACTCACTGAATAGTTATCAAAAATTCTATTATTGAAACACAAAGGAAACACAAAGATGTTGAAAATTCATTTCAATGTGCTATAATATAGCTCTGCGGCTCATTTATCTATTATTTGAGGTCAAATTTGGATGGGAAAGATAATAGCGGTGGCGAACCAGAAGGGCGGAGTCGGCAAAACAACTACCTGCGTGAATCTCTGCTCCGCGCTGACCGAGACGCGTAAACGCGTCTTGCTTTGCGACATGGATCCGCAAAGCAATTCGACGACCGGCATGGGCGTCGACAAAACCAAAAATGTGACGAATATTTATAATGTACTCATTGATGGCGCCGACGCTGCTGAAGCGATCAAGAAAACTCCGTATGGCGACTTGCTCCCTTCAAACAAAATTCTGTCAGGCGCGGGTATTGAGCTCGTCAACATGAAAAAGCGCGAATTTGTCCTCAAAAACGTGCTCGCCAAGGTACGGGATAACTATGACTACATACTCGTTGACTGCCCGCCGTCACTGGAGATGCTGACGGTGAATTCGCTTTGCGCCGCCAATACAGTGCTTATCCCCGTCCAATGCGAGTATTTCGCGCTAGAAGGGCTTTCCGACCTGATGACGACAATTAGAATGATCAAAAAGTCGCTCAACCCTGCGCTTGAGATTGAAGGCGTGCTGCTTACGATGTATGACTCGCGGACGAATTTTTCGTCTCAAGTAGCGGCGGAAATCAAAAAGTTTTTCGCTCGCAAAGTGTACACCGTATCGATACCGCGTAGCGTCAGGATCGCGGAAGCGCCTAGCCATGGGCAGCCTGTCCTTAAGTACGACAGATCTTCGCGCGGATCATTAGCGTACGCTGAACTAGCCAAAGAGTTCATTAAGCGCAACTAGCGCGTCATTGTGTTGTATCTGCTGCCAGTGCCATTATATTCCGAACGGCGCTTTGAAATTTCACTTTGAGGGAACCATTATGAAACAAAGAGGCTTGGGAACTGGTCTTGGCGCGTTATTTGGAGACGCGGCGATCGAAACTGCGTCAAACGACTTTGAATACGTGCCACTCCAACGCGTCGAACCACGCGATGAGCAGCCGCGCGCGGTTTTTGAGCAGGTAAGCATTGAAGAACTCGCCGCTTCAATTCGTGAGCATGGTGTACTGTCTCCACTGATGGTGCGGAGTATGGACGACGGTTTCTACCAAATAATTTCCGGCGAGCGCCGGTGGCGGGCCGCCCGGGAAGCCGGACTCACTGAGCTTCCGGTTCGCGTTGTAGTAGCGGATAACAAGACTGCTCTTGAGCTTGCCATGGTTGAAAACCTGCAGCGCGAAGACCTAAACGCAATAGAAGAAGCGCGCGGTTATAGGACGCTAATGGAAGAGTTCGATATGACACAAGAAGAGGTTGCGCAGCGGGTGAGCAAATCCCGACCAGCGGTCGCCAACGCCCTTCGGCTCCTTTCGCTTCCCTCAGAATTGATGGAATTCGTGTTACGTGGAGAGCTGTCAGCAGGAAGCGCGCGAGCTCTGCTATCCATCAAAAGCTCCGACGCAATGTTAAACGCGGCGAGACTTGCGGTCAACAACAATTTGAGCGTCCGCGAGGTCGAAGACTTAATCAAGAAACTCGATAAAAGTAAAAAGCCCCCGCCTAAAAAAACCGGCGTCGCCGTTGACTATTTACTGGACGCCCAAAACCAACTAACGGCGAACCTGGGTAGGCGCGTTGCGATAAAGCAGGGCAGGGGAAAGGGAAAAATAGAGATAGAATACTATTCGCAAGACGATTTTGACATACTTTTTGACGCGCTGTCTACGCTGGTAGCAGGAAAAAAGCCGGAGGTCACCATTAATGATTGATATTAAACTCATTCGAGACACACCTGAAGAAATTAAATTAAGCCTTCTGAAAAAAGGCTCTGACTGCTCAACTGAAATCGATCGCATTATCGCGCTCGACGCCCTACGACGCAAAATCATAGCAAGCAACGAAGAAAGCAAAGCGGAACAAAACAAGACTTCAAAAAAAATTCCTCAAATCAAGAAAGATGGCGGCGATATCGCGGCGATATTCGAGCGTCTAAACTCACTCAAAGAAAGCATCCGCGCTGCGGATATAGAGCTTCGCGACGTCGACGCGGAACTGGATGCGCTTATGCTTCGGCTCCCAAACCTTCCGGACGCAGATCTTGCTTCCGGAGGAAAGGAGAACAACGAACCCCTTCGCTATTATGGTGAGCCGCATACGTTTGATTTTGAACCAAAAAATCATATCGACTTATGCTCCAAGCTAGAACTAATCGACTACCAGCGCGGCGTGAAGCTCGCGGGCAGCGGTTTTTGGATATACCGGGGCCTTGGCGCAAGACTTGAATGGGCGCTGCTCAACTATTTCATCGACGCGCATATAGCCGACGGTTACGAAATGCTCTTTGTCCCATATATACTTGAATATACCTGCGGCCTGACAGCGGGCCAGTTCCCGAAATTCGCCGACGAGGTCTATAGGATCGCGAACCCGACTGACGAAAGGGTACATTACTTGCTCCCAACAGCGGAAGCGGCGCTCGTTTCCTTACACCGTGACGAGATATTGAGCGAAGTTGAGCTGCCGAGGAAATATATATCTTTCACGCCATGTTTCCGTCGAGAAGCAGGAACATATGGTTCCGACGAACGCGGCATGGTACGCGGGCACCAGTTTAACAAGGTGGAAATGGTCCAGTACACTACACCTGAAGGTTCTGACGCCGCGTTTGACGAGCTCGTTGGCAAAGCCGAAGCGTTAGTCTCCGGCTTAGGGTTTCATTTCAGGACGGTCAAACTCGCCGCTGCCGACTGCTCTGCTGCTATGGCGCGCACATACGATATTGAGATCCAGATACCGTCTATGAACGGGTACAAAGAAGTCTCTTCTGTCTCGAACGCGCGCTCATACCAGGCACGACGAGGCGCGATGCGTTTCCGCCGCGAAGCGACCGGCAAGACGGAATTCATGCACACGCTCAACGGTTCAGGCCTTGCGACAAGCCGGATTTTGCCCGCCCTAGTCGAACAGAACCAGCAAAGAGACGGAAGCATCGTAATACCGGAAGCATTGCGTAAATACCTTGGCGGAATGGAAATCATCGAATCGCCAAAATAGTTTAGCAAAGGAATACAAAGTATGCGCAAACATAAAAAAAACAATGAAACGACAAATCTCAAGAAATTCCTGCAAGAATTCAAAGAATTCGCGGTAAAGGGGAATATGATCGACCTGGCAGTAGGAATTATCGTTGGCGGCGCGTTTTCGGCGGTTGTCAACTCAGTCGTTACGAACCTTGTTACACCGCTTATTGGGATACTAATCGGAGTCGATTTCAAAGAATGGGCGATCAAGCTGCCAAAACTCTACGGGAACGCTGAACCTGGTACGCTTGCTATAGGCACGTTTCTCAATAGCGTTATCAGCTTTATAGTTATAGCCTTCATAGTATTTGTTTTTGTAAAAGCTATAAATAAATTTCGAATCAAGCAACAACCAAAAAGCACTTCAGTTCCCCAGTCGCAATCTAGTGAAGAATTACTTCTGATAGAAATACGCGACTTACTTTCAAAAAAACAAAACCCATAATAGTAAAGGGATGTTTGCATAATTATTTATGGAAATTGAAAGCATCGGACCAACTTTCGCTCGCGGCGCGGAAGAATTGGGTGTCGTCATGACGCCGTCAATTGGCGTCGCTTTTCAGCAGTATTACAGCTATCTCGCCGAACGCAACGCCACTATGAACCTGACGGCTATTTCAGGTGTACGTGATGTTGTAACCCAGCATTTTCTCGACTCGATCGCCCTTGTAAAATTTGCGAGTTTTCAAGAGGCGCACGTTATTGACATCGGCAGCGGAGCAGGATTTCCAGGCGTACCATTGAAGCTCGTTGAGCCGTCAATCAAACTAACGTTGCTTGAAGCTACGCTCAAACGCGTTGAATTTCTATCAAGCCTATGTTCCAAGCTCGATCTTGAAGTGGCTTGCATTTGCGCTAGGGCGGAGGAATTGTCGAAAAATCCAGATGTGCGCGAAAAGTTCGACATCGCAGTCTCGCGCGGCGTCGCTCGCATGAATGTCCTTAGCGAACTCTGTTTACCGTTTGTACGCGTAGGCGGTATCCTAATAGCTATGAAAAGCGTGACGACAAACGAGGAACTCGCGGAATCCCGAGTTGCGTTACTTGCGTTGGGCGCGGAGGAGCGCGGATGTTTCGACTACACGATACCTGGAACCAATATCACTCATCGCGCCATCGTCATCAACAAAACTTCGCGCACCCCGGAAAAATATCCTCGCCGATTCGCTAGAATCCAGAAATCTCCGCTTTAAAAGGACAGCTAACCAGACGGTATTAATCAGAACCAAAATCAGTCAAACTACTGCAACGCAACTGGTTTCGGCAATTGTTTCACGTGAAACATTCGACTTCATAAAGGGGCATTCTATGCTTTCACTAACAAAATCATTACTGAGCGAACCAGAATTTAAACGCCTTATTGCTGGTATTGAAGCCGGCACATGTCCCGCCGTAGTTTCAGGTCTCGCGGAAATTCATCGCGCCCATCTCGCCGCCGCGATCAGAGCCGTGACAATGCGCCCTGTCGCTGTCATTTGCTCTGCAGAGGATGAGGCGGAGCGCTTGGCGAAGGATATCGCGCCATTGACTATGGAACAGGCGCTTACTCTGAATGTAAGAGAGTTTACATTTCACAGCGCTGAAGTCGTCTCTCGACAAATAGAACAGTCAAGGATTGGCGTCCTTAACTCGATGGTAAATAATATCGCGCCGATTGTCGTCATGTCTATAAGCGGAGCGCTACAGCGCACTATACCGCCTGATAAACTCAGCGATGTTTCATTTAACTTAAAAACAGGCGGGACTTATGACCTGGATGAAATTACCGAGAGCCTCGTAATGTGCGGTTACAGTCGAAGCGAGCAAGTCGAGGGGCCTGGGCAGTTCGCGCTGCGTGGTGGGATACTCGATTTCTTTTCGCCTGCTCACAGCGAGCCTGTCCGATGCGAATTTTTTGGCGACGAGATTGATTCGATGGGCTTTTTCAACGTTTCTTCACAACGCAGGACCGAGTCTCTGAATAATTCCCGGATCACTCCCGTTGCGGAAGTTCTTCCATCTCTGTACAGCGGGGATAATGGGACAGGCGCGACAGCTTTGGCTGATGAACTCGATAAGCTGATTGCGCGCCTGGAAAAGCACAGGACGGTTAACCCGACTCTGATTAAGCACATCGCCGATGATATTGACAAGTTAAGGTCTGGCCGGAGCTTCCCCGCCGCAGACAGGTATATAGAACTCATTTTTTCAATGGCGACTGCCCTAAATTACCTCCACGAAGACACCATTATCATCGTATGCGAGCCTGTTCGCGTGAAAGAACGCGCAACAGGTTTCTTCAAACTTCTTGCGGAAGACAGCGTTTCTCTTCTTGAATCGGGGGAGCTTGAGAGCGGACTCGTCAGATTCGCCGAAGACTGGGACGGGTTCTTATATAGAATGGACGACTTTCCCGTAATAATGGCTGATAGCTTTACCGGGTCTTCATATCCCCTTCGGCCTCGGATGATGATAAACATAAGCACAAAAAGGCTCCCATCATATTGTGGAAGTATGGAAACGGCGGCGGCGGACATAGCGCATTATAGAGAATCAGGCTTTAGGACTGTCATCCTATGTCAGGATAAGCGGCGCGCAGCGCTGCTTCGCGAGTACCTCGAAGAACTCAAAATTGTATCCGCTCTTGATTACGCGCTGGCGTCACTCCCGGATTTCGGCCAATGCATGATAACGGTGGGCGAGCTTTCAGCGGGCATGGAATATCCCGGGATTAAGCTTGCGGTTATAACCGAGGGCCAAATGATAGCGCAAGCGACGCCGCGACGCGTCAAAAAGTACAAAGAGAAAACAGGCCGGGAGCGGCTGCAGAGTTTTACCGACCTGTCTCCAGGCGACCTTGTCGTTCACGACCAGCATGGCATCGGGCGTTTTGTCGGGTTTTTCAAGCTCCCGGTCGACGGCGTGGAAAAGGATTATATCAAAATCTCATATGCTGGAACCGACAGCCTGTACGTACCGGCAACGCAGCTAGATATGGTCGCGAAATATATAGGCGGTATTGTTGAGGCAGAAGGGGAAGAAGGCGGAAGGGGAGTAGTCAAGCTCTCTAAACTGGGCGGCACGGAGTGGACAAAAGCGAAGACTAAAGCGAAAACAGCCGCTAAGGAGATGGCCCGAGAACTGATAAAGCTATATTCACAGCGGCAGCGAATCGCCGGTCACCGTTTTCCGCCTGATACTGTTTGGCAAACGGAATTTGAAGGAAGGTTCGGCTATCAGGAAACGGACGATCAGCTAAAATGCACGCAAGAGATAAAAGTGGATATGGAACGGGCAGTCCCGATGGATCGCCTACTCTGTGGAGACGTCGGTTATGGGAAGACAGAGGTAGCGTTCCGGGCCGTAATGAAATGCGTACTCGGCGGATACCAAGCAGCGATACTCGTACCCACGACGGTGCTAGCACAGCAGCATTACGTCACTTCAATGCGGCGTTTTGCTGGATATCCTGTAAATATCGAGGTTTTAAGCCGCTTCAGAAGCCCCGCGCAGATAAAGAGGGCTCTACGTGATATCGAAACGGGCGGCATCGATTTCGTCATAGGTACGCATAGGCTTTTGCAAAAGGATGTAAAATTTAAAAAACTTGGGCTTCTTGTCGTCGACGAGGAACAGCGGTTTGGCGTCTCTCACAAAGAGCGGCTCAAAGATATAGCAAAACAAGTAGATGTTCTTACACTTTCAGCGACGCCAATACCAAGGACTTTGAACATGGCTTTGAGCGGGATCCGTGATATGTCTACGATCGAAGAACCCCCTCAGAGCCGTCGCTCCGTACAAACTTATGTTATGGAACACGACTGGGGCGTCTTATGCGATGCGATAAGGCGGGAAATTTCCCGCGGAGGTCAGGTCTACTATTTGCACAATCGCATTGAGACAATCGAACGCGTAACGGTTAGGCTGAGCGAAATGCTCGAAGGTGTCAGCCTAGCGGTCGCTCACGGCAAGATGGATGAGGACAGCCTCAGCGATGTTATGGAACGTATGACTGCAGGCGAGATACAAATCCTCGTTTGCACGACTATAATAGAATCCGGTATCGACATCCCGAACGTCAACACGCTTATTGTCGAGGATGCTGATAAACTTGGGCTTGCGCAGCTTCATCAAATACGCGGGCGTGTTGGTCGCTCTCCGCGTCGCGCATACGCTTATTTAACATTCCGTCGCGGCAAAGCGCTTACTGAGGTCGCGGAGAAACGGCTTAGCGCGATAAGGGAGTTCGCGGAATTCAATTCAGGTTTCAAAATCGCTATGCGTGACCTGGAAATCAGGGGGGCCGGCAGCTTGCTAGGCGCGGAACAGTCAGGCCATATGATAAGCGTCGGATATGATATGTACCTCAAACTCCTTGAGGAAGCAGTTTTAGAGGAAAAAGGAGATAAACGGCCGAAGAGAGCTGAATGCCCAGCCGACTTGAACGTATCGGCCGCAATACCAGATAAATACGTACCTTCCGGGCAGCAGCGTATGGACCTATATAGGCGCATAGCTCTCATCCGTTCCGAAGAAGACAGCAACGAAATGCTTACTGAACTTATAGATCGATATGGCAACCCTCCAGAGCAGGTCATTGCGCTAGTTTCTATCGCAATGCTCCGAAGTGAAGCGTCTCTTGTTGGAATAACGGAGATATCGCAAAAGGATGGATGGCTGCGCCTGAAACTGGCAAAGTTTAATATCGAGAGCATATCGAATCTCTATGCCGTGCCTGAATACAACCACCGCGTCAAAGTCCTTGCTGGTACAGAGCCTGCGATAGCGCTAAAACTAAAAAGCTCCGCCGTGGTTGACGAAGCTGTGAAATTTGTAAAGGCTTATGCCACCGCCTCAGCAGGTAAAAAAGTTGCTAAAAGTAAAGCGCGGGACCACTTATGATTTTCTGTGAAACAACCGCTTGTTTTGGTATAGAGGTTCACAGGTGACGTTAATCCCAAGTTGCCGGAAGACGCCAAAATCGACTTGCGATAGTATGACACTGGAATGCGCCTCAGAGTTTTTTAGCTTTGGAAGCTGCTCAAGTATAAGCTCGGCGGTCGGGTTCGTAGCGGTACTCATCGCCAAAGCCACAAGCACTTCGTCTGTATGTAGTCGCGGGTTTTCATTTCCAAGATATCCAACCTTTAGTTTCTGGATGGGCTCGATAACAACCGGCGAAATCAGCAACACCCGGTCGTCTATGCGCGCAAGGTGCTTAAGCGCGTTAAGCAACGCCGCAGACGAAGCCCCCAGCAAGGGCGACGTCTTTCCGGTAATTATCGTTCCGTCCGGCAGTTCTATAGCCACGCATGGCCCTCCGGTCATTTCGGCCTTTTTCAGCGCCGGCGTTACAGGCTTCCGGTCATACGGTAAAAGACCTGTATTGTTCATCAATAGTTCAAGTTTTGAAACATCAGATTTTTTCCCGTTGCCCTTCGCAAAATCAAGCATTGTGTTGAAGTATCTGCGTATTATCTCCTGTTTTGACGCTTCAGTGCATATCTCATCATTTAATATACAGTGCCCCACCATATTAACGCCCATGTCTGTTGGCGATCGGTACGGACTTTTGCCCCAGATCCTTGTGAACATAGCATTTAATATTGGAAACACTTCGATATCCCTGTTGTAATTCACAGCGGAAACCCCGTAAGCTTCAAGGTGAAATGGGTCGATCATGTTGACGTCTTTGAGGTCCGCAGTCGCGGATTCATAAGCAAGGTTGATCATGTGCTTGAGCGGGCGGTTCCAGATAGGAAATGTCTCAAATTTAGCGTAGCCCGCTTTTATACCCCTCTTGTTCTCGTGGTAGAGCTGCGATAGGCAAGCCGCCATTTTACCGCTTCCCGGCCCCGGCGCTGTTATGACTATAAGCGGGCGGCTAGTCTTTATATAGTCGTTGTTTCCATAGCCCCTATCACTGAGTATAAACTGTATATTGTTTGGATAGTCGGTTTCGGGAATATAGCGCATAACATAAACCGTAATCCCCCAGCCTTCCAGATAATCTTTAAACTTATCCGCCGCCGGCTGTCCAAGGTATTGGCTTATCACAACGCTTCCAACGTAAAGATGGCTGTTTCGGAATTCATCAATGAGACGCAGGACGTCGTCTTCATATGAAATCCCTGAATCTCCAATTGATTTGCTCGATTCAATTGTTGACGCGTTTATGACGATAACAATTTCCGCTTTATCCGCGAGCGTTTTGAGCAGTTGAACCTTGATGTCCGGTTTATACCCAGGCAGCACGCGGGCCGCATGGTAGTCGTCCGAGAGCTTACCCCCAAACTCAAGGTAAAGTTTATTCTCAAACATGCTAATCCTTTCAAGGATTTTTTCAGACTGCATCTTCAGATATTTATCATTATCGAATCCGACTGAATACACGGCGCCACCTCTGTTTTACAATATTAGCTCGGATATTAGTTGGAATATTTGCTTTTGACATGGTATAAATAATAATGATTCAATTGAATACATCATGCGTTCCGTGAATCCATTGTTTTTCCCGCGATTTCACGTCTTCTAAAAGCTTAATTAATTCTACCAATGAATTTTTCTGTAGTTATTAAATTTTTGTTAATTATTTTAAGTACTAATTACTAATGCGGGCTTGCATACAAAGAATTATTTTAAGGAGTAGTGCTATATATGAAGAAGCTTGATTTGAATAACGCTGCCGATATTTTTGAAGAAATAAACTCAGATACAAATCATTTTTACAATGTTGAAACGGGAGAATTCGATTATTACGGCGATTTCATGGGACTCGACGAAGTTGATACAGAAAAATTTGAGGACGATGTCTGGGTTGCTTTGCCAAGCTCACAAGATCTCGGTGATTATGATATTATGTCAGATTTTGCCGATACGGTATCAGATTCTAACAAAAGCGATTTACTTTACAGCGCCTTGGACGGCAGGGGGGCGTTCCGCCGGTTTCGCGATGCTTTGGACAGTGTGGATTTAACGGACAAATGGTATGCTTTCAAGCGTAAGGCCTATATTAATAAGGCAAGAGAGTGGTGCGAATACAACGATATTGAATATATCGACGTCGCTGAAGAGCACGACGACGTGGAATCTCAGAAACAGGCTGAGGATCCGAGTCCCGAATCTCAACCAATTTCGGTAACGCTATTGACACTCGAAAGCCACAATCACTATGTCGGCGACATTGAGCGCGGTGTGAAGATATTTAACTCCGGTAAAGTAGAGTCTATGGAGTTTCGCCCAGGCGTATATATGGCGCGCGTACCTCATAAGGGCAGTTTTAAAACAGTATCGGTTACTTTCACCCGCGACGGGCGGGACATAATGAAGTTCTGCTGCGACTGTTCTTCGCGCGATAGAAATCCGCCTGTGTGCCGCCATCTGGTCGCTGCTGTTCTCGCACTCCAAAATGGCGTCGTAGAAACTAAACTCGCGCTTGGTAATACCGCAACTGTGAAAACAGTCGTCACGGCGAGCAATACCGCCAAAGCGGTCGGTAGTGGTAGCCTTGATGTGTTTGCGACGCCGATGCTTGTCGCTTTAATGGAACAAGCAGCATGTAAATGCCTCGACGGCTGTATGGACATAGGACAGACTTCTGTTGGTACAATGATAAACATTGAACATTCCATGCCCAGTCCAATCGGTTCCACAATCACCGCGACTGCTACGATCGAATATGTATTTGGTCGAAGAATAGAGTTAATATTGACCGCCACCGACGGTTCTGAGGAAATCGGAAAAGGCAAGCATACCCGCCTTATCGTTGATGAAGACCGTTTTATTAAGAAGGCTTTAGGACGACTCGGAGATTAATACCGCTCGCGTTTCTACCCGATATCTGAATAGTTTCCAGTTCTCGTATAGTATTTATGGAGTTGGCTATGGATATTAAAAGCGCTTTAGAATTAACAAAAGAAGCAGGCTTTGAAATAGCCGAGCCGTTGGACCCGAGTAAGCTCAGGTTCATGCGTGAGGTCAGGGACATGTGCGCGGCTGATAAATGTAGGCAGTATAATAAGAAGTGGGTATGTCCGCCGGCTTGTGGTGAGATAGGTGAGATGGCAGCGCGCTATCACCGTTTTAGCGACGGCGTTATTTTTCAGACGGTACGCGACATGCAAGATTGTTTTGATTTTGAGTCAGTGGGGGAGTTGATGGCGACCCATAGGAGCGCGATGAGTAAACTGCTAGATACACTCAACGGGCTTGATGAGGAAGTAGCGTTCTTTGGCAGCGACGGGTGCGGTAATTGTAAAGAATGCGCGTATCCTGGCGAGCCGTGTCGGTTTCCAAAAAGGGCGTTTCCTTCGCTCGAAGCTTGCGGGCTTCTCGTTTGCGACGTATGCAAGGACAATGGCGTCCCCTATTATTACGGGCTGAACAAGGTCGCGTTTACTGGCGCATTCTTGTTCAACCCGGAAAAACGAAATAACTGATCGGTATCTTTAAACGGTTATTCTGCCAATTACTTGAATATGTAGCATATTATCAACTTTGTTGTTGACAATACAGACATGTATGTATATGCTCTATTTGCTAAATAAATTAAACATTTTGGAGGGATAACTTGTGAAAATTAAAAGAATAGCGATTTCTTCCCTTGCGTTTGCGCTTGCGTTTACTTTTTTGTTAGCCGGTAACGCATATGCGTGGACATCCGGCTCTGGAACCACCACCATGCCGCTGCTGCTAAACCGCGCTGATTCGCATACGCTTAAGGCGGGGCTTACCTGGAACGACTGGATGTACCCGTTTAACGATGCGCGAGTACTTGACAAACCGGCTGTGAACAAGCTGCCTGCTATGGGCTGGAACAGTTGGAACTGTTATGAGTCGTCAATAACCGAAGCTAAGATCAGAAGCATTGCGGATTCGTTTATTAGACTAGGGCTTGATGAGTGCGGGTATCAGTACGTGATTATCGACGACGGGTGCTATGCAAGCCGTTCAGGAGGTTTGCTCCGGGCACACACAACCAACTTTCCCAATGGGTTCAAAACATTATCCACGTACATTAACGAGCTTGGCCTTAAGTTCGGTATGTATAACAACGCCGCTACAAGTACCTGCGGAGGGCAGTCAGGCTCTTGGGGTTATGAGGACGTGGACGCGCAGACGTTCCTTGATTGGGGCGTAGAATATTTAAAATATGACTTCTGCTCAAATCCATGGTCAGCCGCCGCTTATCGCCATACTCCGTACATGAGGAGCATAACGGTCGATGGTGTGAAATACAACGCCGTCGACGCTTTAGTCACCGGCAGCGCGAGAAAAGTCACCGCGTCCTCACCGGGAGTAGTCTCAGGCACGGGCGGCAACTACGTAGATACAATAGGAACTCATGACGGGACATACCAATGGGAACCCAGCACATGGATAGCCCCTTATGGCGACCTTATTTATACTGTTGAAGTTGACGAAGCCGGTACATACGATGTAGGGATTGAGATGCGCATAGCGGCGGCGGTCGGTATGCCTTCCTCTGACTTTGGGCTTGCCAATCCAGGTGGTGGGCGCACGCACTATAACGGGCTAAATATGCAGGTAGAAGTTAATGGGCTGCGGACAATCAACCGTCAGTTCACAACATCAGAGTATACTGCCGGTACCGGAACATTTGAAACAAGGGTTTTCCCCATGGAACTAAAAGCCGGGACCAACGAGATTCGAATCTGCAGCTACAGGTTGTGGGAGAATAACCTGCTCAGTATGGCGGCTATGTATGACGGACTGCAGAAAGCTTATAGCGCCGCTGGTAAAGAAGTCCCAATATTCAGCCTTTGCGAGTGGGGCTGTGGTTCACCCTGGCTTGGCTGGGGTAGAAAAGTCGGAGACTCTTGGCGGATAGCTTCCGATATCACAAACAGAGTTCACCGAGGCCAGTTCAATACTTCTTATGACGGCAGCATACCGGGCAAACCCACAGTCAGGCCGAGAAGCTCCGTGGTTTATGAGTACAATGCTAACGTTATCTTAGATGAGTATGCGGGTCTTGACAAAGGCTGGAACGATCCCGACATGATGATGGTTGGACTCAACGACGATAACAATCCCAAGCCAGGATACACATACGCTGGAGCCGCCAACAATGAAGCAGCCGCAAACAATTTTTATCAATTCAATTTTAATCAGGACAAATCACACTTCAGCGCGTGGTGTATGATGAATTCGCCGCTGCTGCTGGGCAACAATCTTAATAACGTGCAAGTAGGCGACGACGTTCATAAAGTCATTACGAACAAAGAGGTTATTGCGCTTAATCAGGATCCGCTCGGCATTCAGGCTAAACGTATACTCAATACCAAGAACCCTGATCCGTCGATGTATGATGTCACCCGCGACCGTATCGATGTCTTAGCCAAACCGCTCGCTGACGGTGATATTGCTCTTATGTTCTTCAATGTCTCGCCGGTATCATCCGAAACAGCCAGCGTCGACCTCGACCTCGTCGAGGAAAAGATTGGACACAAGATGGCGGCAGGTTCCAAATTTTTCGAAGCTGAAGCGTATTCGGTAAAAGACCTTTGGACAAAGGAAGTATCATTTATGTCCAGAAACGACATTATTGAATATACCGTTGGGCTCGAGGACTCCGTTACGATCAGGATCACCCCGATCGACGACAAAGTATTCGACGCCACGCTCGCCAAAGAGAGCGACGGTAAAATCACCGCGTCATTTATACTCGCCGACCCTGAAGCTGAGAAAATTGAAGCTAGTTTGATATTAGCCCTTTACGACGACCTCGGCCGGATGATAGATACGAAAATTGAAAAAGTGGAAGTCAACAGTCAGTTTTACGCAAACAGTATTACCTCCAATATTCCTTTGGGATCAAAGTGGACAGCAAAAGCTTTCATCTGGGATAAGGACTTTGTTCCACAGACAAGCCCGGCTGAACTAAAAGACCCTGGGGCGGATAAAACTGGGCTCGAAGCGCTTATAAACCAGGCTGATGCTCTCGACTCTGCGCAGTATACAGTCTCAAGTTTCGCTGTGGTGACGACAGCTCTTACGACAGCAAAGTCTGTTTACGGAGAAAGCAATCCTAGCCAGACGACAGTTGATTCTGCCGCCGCTGCGCTAAGTTCCGCCATCAACGGACTAGTGGTCGCACCAAGATTATCCTTGGGTAACCTTATAACAACCGCGTCCGCGCTTGACCCTTCGAACTACGAACCAGAATCGGCAGACGCTTTGGCAGCTGGAATACTCGCGGCTCAAGCGGTTTACAATAACGCTTCGGCGGGGGATGCTGCTTACGTAGCGGCGACGGCAGCGCTGCAAAGCGTGATAGACGGATTGAAGCTGGCTTTTAGCTTTAATTATTCCACGCATCTCAAAATCCAAAATGTCTATCGCTCAACGAGGTATATTGAGGGTTATTCCGGCACTACCTCTGTAGGCGGTAATATTGGTCTGTGGACTCTTCAAACCTCCGCTTATGATGATTGGAGGGTCACGCCGGGAACCGGCGCCAACGCGGGTTACTTCCAGATATACAGATGTAGCAGCGTTACCGCTGTTAGTACGAGTTGTCTATACCCGATGAACGGAGCGCTCGCGGATCATACGCGTATCACTCTTGCGGCGGGTTCGTCAACTTCCGACGCGGTTTGGTGGAAACTTGAGCGTCAGCCCAACGGCTCATACATCATTAGTAGCAAGGCTGCGCCGGATATGGTTTTAGCTATCAATCACGACGTTAACGCCAATGGTCCTACAAGCGCTTCCACAATAGACACGACTTCCGGATACATAGTCATCGCGGCTAGGGGGACGATGCAATCTCAAACTTGGAACTTCTATCAAAGCAATAGCGGTACTCGCGGAATTCAAGTCTATCCAGCGTCGTAAACGCTTTCGATCCGGAATTTCACCTAAACTGTTTTTTGGATGGCGCCGAACATTAGCATTTCATCTAAACAATTAGCACAAAAGCTCAAATTCTCATGTTTCGAGGATTTGAGCTTTTGTTGCTTGATTTTGGTCAATTGAGCTTGACTGGTTTGCTTAATAAGGCGATTGACTGTAATATTTAATTCAATCAGTTTGTTGGTTGGCAAATAATGCTGTCACTATTTTTGCTTATCAATATACTGTGAATGACAGCGGTAATGTCTGCGTACCGCCATTACTTGACGAAACCGTCAGGACGCCGGAGTACAAGCCGGAGGGAAGCCCGAGCCTGGGTCTGATGGCGACTGAGGAAGAGCCCCCGGCGGGTATTGAGGTAGATGGTGAAGACGCTATTTCAAAATATGTGGCTCCGGTTGTTATTGTTGTGTAAATGGAGCTCAAAGTACCCGTACCCGTGTTGTTTATTATGGTTGCTATGGGCGTTTGTGTTCCATACCCGAAATACGCGTACGGGAACGTTATGCTGACGCGATTCAATGTTAAAACAGGAACTGACGTAGACACCGTAAACGACAAAGTAATAGTTTTGCTGCTACCATTGGTCGTCGACACCGACAGTACCCCAATGTAAGTACCAACAGGTAGCCCTGTCCTAGGCCGTACTGCAACTGAGGAATAGCTGCCCGCGCCAATCGAGCTTGACGGATATGCGGTTATCTCAAAATACGAGGCACCGGATATTAAGCTTGCTCCTATTCCTGTAAGGGCGCCCGGCCCTGAGTTATAGATAGAGGTCGAAATTGACGATTGAGCGCCATACCCTAACGCCGTGGGTGTGAATGTTATATTAGAGTTACTCAACGACCATATTGGGTTTAACGCTCCTGTAACGGTGAACTCAAGAGGTATCGTCTTAGCGCCGGCACTGGCTGTCAATACAGTCACCAAGCCGTAGTACGCGCCGACTGGTAGTCCCGTCCTTGGCCGCACCGAGACCGAGGAATAGCCGCCCGCGCCGATTGTGCTTATCGGGTATCCGGTTATCTCGAAATACGAGGCGCCGGTTGTTAAGCTCGCGCTTACTGAGGTTAGGGCCACCACCCCTGAATTGTTAATTGAAGTCGGAACGGATGTTTGAGCGCCATATCCGACCGACGCGGCTGGAAATACAATGCTGACGTTGCTCAGTGACCATACAGGTAGAACCGCCCCGGTCACGGTGAATGAAAGTGAAACTGACTTACTGCCGCCATTTGTCGTATATACAGTCAAAACACCATAGTAAGTGCCTGCTGGAAGTCCCACCCTAGGTTGCACAAAGACAATACCAGCTACGCCTGGGCCAAGCTCGACTGCGATATTTAGATTTATCTCAAAATACGAGCCGCCAGATGTAATGGCAAAGTTAACCCCATACAGAGGAACTGATCCCGGGTTGTAAACTGTTATTGTCGCCGGTTCCGTCGTTGCGTACCCCGCCGTCTTTGAAGGGTATACTATGTTCTCTGGGCTGACCGACCATGTAGGCGCGACCACCCCCGTTACAGTGAACGACAGCGAAATCGTCCTACTACCGCCGTTTGACGTCGATACAGACAGTACGCCATAGTACGTGCCGGCTGGTAAACCCGTCCTTGGCCGCGCATATACATAGGAATAGCCGCCCGCGCTAATCGCGCCTGCCGGATATGTGGTAATCTCAAAATACGAGCCCCCGGATGTTATGGTCGCGTAAACGCCGGACAGCGCCGTTGACCCCGAGTTGTAAATTGTGGCGCCCAACGACGCTTGCGTTCCATACCCAGCATACGCGGAAGGGAACATTATACTTGCGCAGCTCAGCGACCATGCAGGGGCGATCGCTCCGGTTACAGTGAACGAGAGCGAGACCGTTCTGCTGCCGTCATTACCAGCCGATACCGTTACTATGCCGGAGTATGTTCCTGGAGCAAGCCCCGTTACGGGCCGAACAGAGAACGTGGAAGTCCTTCCAGGGTATATAGTATTTTGTGGGTATTCGGTTATTTGAAAATATTGGCCGCCGGTAGTTATACTCGCGCTGGTAGCGTAAAGATCTACTGACCCAGTGTTCGAGATCGTTGTCTGTACAGATGCTTGCGTCCCATATCCAACCGACGCTGATCCGAAGGCAATGCTTGTTCGGTTCAATGACCACGCTGCTGACGCGTACACATTAAATGTCATCGACATTGTTTTGCTTCCGCCATTGCTTGAAAATACAGTTAATACGCCATAGTAAGAGCCGACAGGCAACCCTGTCCTGGGCCTTATGGAGACAGTGGATACGCCTCCCGACGCGAGCGTGCTTGAAGGATACGTTGTTATCTCAAAATAAGAGGCGCCGGTCGTCATGCTTGCGCTGATTCCGCTGAGCGACCCCGGCCCCGAGTTGTTGACTGTAGTCGGCATGGATGCTTGAGTCCCATAGCCCGGTGATCCGCCTGGAAACGCTATGTTTGTCCGGTTGAGCCACCATGAAGGAGAACCGATACTGGTTGTTGATAGTGTTGTAAAGCTACAGACAGCGCCGTATACCTTGGCCCCGGACGATCCGCTAGCGTAAGCGAACGCCCTATAATAGTAAGTTGTGTTTTGTAAAAGTCCGCTAATCAACTTGGGGATGCTGGCTAAAGTTGACAAGAATCCCCATGTTACAGTGGTAGCGCCGATCATCGATGGATTAGTACAGTATTCATACCCATAACAACCAAGTATGCCGTTGCCCGGCGCCGATATAATGTACCCATTCAATGTGGCGCTGTTAGCTGAGATACCGCTGACCGCGTCGGTTCTGACTGAAGGTATAGCCGCAAAAGCCGTTAAGCTGATCGCGGAAAGCATACAGAATACCAAAAGGACTGCCAGCGAATGTTTTAATATTGTTTTCATAGTCCAACCCTCTTTCTTATTATCATTGTTGATAAAAAACAGTTTTACCAGGAAGCCGCCCAGGAGCGGACGGGCGAAAAACAATCAACCCCGGCCAGGTATCCAATTAGGGCCCATCCGGCGTGGTTTCCCAGTGCGGGTTTGGACAGTCGCAATCAGGTAGGGCGGAAAATCTTAAGGGATTTCTGGTTGCGTTATTTGCCTTGCCACGCCAAAATTAACGCAGTCAACAGGCTGTCGGAGACGCACTATAGGATCACGCAGGATGGGCTGCTATGGTAATGTATAGACCATCATGTCTTCATCTCCCCTCACTAAGTCACTTAAAAAGTTTACTGGACTAATTTAGTCCATATTATTGCCAGGATACCTTATGGCCTCCTCATTATTATGATCCAGTAATAACAATTGCCGCTTCACGGTTAATCCGGATATATTTAATCCAGATTAATTTACGCCTTATACGACTGTGGACATTATAGCATTATTGCCTGTGTATTACAATGCAAATATTGTATATATTTGTACCAATATTTTTTAGTTTTTATTATTTAAACAACGCTATTTGAGACGCAAAAAATGTTTAAATCCAACTCTCTTCACTTGGGTAATCGGCGGGAAGCATCGTATACACTTATAAAAAAATCCGGTAAGAGCAAATGTTACAATAAAAAGACAAAGGCCAGAAAATGCTAATATCTGTGACAATTCTGTGACGCGGTTATTGTACTGTTATTAAATTCCATTATATCAGGGAGAAGAAAGAGGGAGATAAAATCGGAGTTAAAGTACCCGATTCAAATATATCAGAAGAAAGCTATAACAACAGATTGGCTGGCAATACCAGGAGGCCAGAAAAAGGCGCCGCGTACTGCGTAGCGTAAAAAAGGAGGTACCTCAGACAAAAACGATTCTGGAAACGGTGAAACAAAACCTCAGAATTTAAAGAAGCGCTTGACCACGCTGTGCGTCAGAGGTCAGGCTGAAAATAGGGAACCACAACCCTAAAACAAAAGAGGCGAATTATTTAAACTAGTGGAGGCACTTAAAAATGGCACAAACAATATCGAAATTAGGAAGAAAAACACTGGCGCTTTTATTGGCAATACTAATGATAATCCCGGCGACAGTCGATGCACTTGCCTCGAATAATGAAGAAACATACGAGAGCGAAATCATCGAGATGTTGCAGGAGGAATCAGGAGAAGAATTGCCGGAAATTCCATTTGCGCCATTGTCGCGAGAATCAGAAGCAGGTTTGCTGGAGATTCATTTTACCACCGAAGATGATATAGCCCTCGACGGTCTGCAAGTATATATGTTTGCGGAGGCCGAGTGGGGCGATGTTTTACTTAATGGGGAGAGCGACGCTAGCGGCGAGCTGGCTTTTTATGACGTAGAAGCCGGGGAGTACCGTCTTTTTGTTGGCAACCTGCCAGAGGACGCGGCGCCTGACGGCGAAGATTGGGAACCTGTAACACAGGAAGAGCTGGAAGAATTAAACCTAGCAGGATTGGATATCAATGCTTTGGGTTCAAACGAGCCTATAGGCTATTACAAAGATTTTGCGCTTTACGAATTTGAATTACCAATAGAGATATACATTATAAAAATCACCGACGAAGGCGATACTTCATCGGAGGAAGAAGAAGAAGAAGAACCTAACGAGAGCTTTACAGTGACGTATTTTTACCCTGACGGCTACGATGAGAGTGAATTAATAGAAGCGGGCGATATAGCCCCCGAGAAAACTGTCGACCCAGAAGACTTTGGCAAAGAAGTATTCAGAGGCTGGTTTCTAAACCAGGTGCCTGATTTGGACGAAATGCCATACGTCTTCAGCACACCTGTAACGGAGGACTTAGACCTTTACGCCGTTTGCGACTATTATATGGTTTCGCATTATTCCAATGGCGTCAAGTTGGAGCATCAATGGGTGGAATCCGGCGGGTACGCCTTAACGCCGCCCAACCCTACAGCCCGCCCAGGATATACCTTCGCGGGATGGAAAGACGGGAATGGAAATACATTTGTTTTTAACAATACCCCAATAACAGAAGATACAATAATCACGGCAGCCTGGACAGGCAATACCGTCAACTTCAGCATCGCAATATGGATGGAAAAGGCGAATTTTTCAGGAACGCCAACCCCAGGGAATTTTGCTGATTACGACTACATAACAGTGGTTAGCGGGGTTACAGGGCTGACCGGAACAGCGGGACAGATGTCTAATATAAACATCAACGGCTCCCAAGTGAGAAACGGGACTACAAATATTACAACGATCACAAACTATTTTGCACTGGACACGACGACTAACTTTCCTAATGTACCTCTAAAATACGCACAGCCGCAGTACGCGCAAAACGCTGAGATACTCGGAAACGGGCAGACGGTGATAAACCTCTTCGCGTCGAGGAAACTGTATACTTACCGGTATGTACTCAGCGGCAGTCAAGTAATGCTATACGATCCTGATGGCTTAATCTATGGAGGCACTGGAACCCGGTTGGAGCTGCAACTCAAATACGAACAGGATGTTACGAATATTATGCCTTGGGCATACACATCAGCAACGCCAGGCGACCCGGGATATCGCGGAGTAAACGCGACTTTTGGAATTACTACCCCCACAAATGGTAATACGTTGAGGGGATGGAGTCCGTCTACCACTGGATTCACCGGCGGCGCTACGCTCGGGTTGAGAAGTACTATAATTGCACCGCGTTTGGCGCTAACCAGACAGTTACTGCCTACTAATGGCAATAACACTGGTGTAATCGTTTATACTTCCAGTTTTGGGACTATGCCCGAAGACTACCATTACCGTTATTTTGTGGAGTATATGGAAGGCGAGCACATTGAAGGCGTAACGACGCTACCAGACGGGAGTATTTTTACTAACGAAACCCCGAGAGCATGGTCCCCGGACAGCCCGACCGGCAAGGTCTATTTGTTAATGGAAAACCTAAACATAGCGACGTGGAATAATTTTACAACTGCGCAAAACATTTTAGGCCTAACTCCGACTACAACAGGCTACGCTTCAAACGCTAACAGGCGCTATCAATATCCGAATAACGGGGATTTCACAAACACAAACACAGGAAGCGTAAGATATTATTGCTACTACTATAATTATACTACTAAGCATACATTAACATATAACATGAATATACAGGGATACACCAGCGTGATAAACAATACGCCCGCGAACAGAAGCGGCTTGGTGTATATGCAAACAATTGATCATTACGAACCCTTGATAGACCCCTCGCGTGACGACTGCACCTTTGAAGGCTGGTATGGCGATCCCGGCTTTGTAAACGAGTTTGACTGGACGCGATTGATGCCTGATAACAGCGTGACAGTCTATGCGAAATGGGGGTCGAAGGATCACACAGTTAAGTTTTTTAACAGAATTGGTGATGTCACGCCGATCAGAACCCAAGGCGTGGCAACCGATAGCTACGCGCAGTCATGGACCGGGATTTACTATCCGGGGCAGTATTACGCAGGAATGGGGATATTCTTGCGCTGGGAATACGAGGTTATACACAATAACCCGGCGATTATGGCGCCATTTTCATTTGGCGAACCAATAACTAGAGACTACAATGTCTACGCTATGTGGGAACAAGTGGATTTCGAGATCATATACGAAAACCTACATGGTGCGACAAACAGCAACCCGACGATGTTTAAAGCGATCGACCTCGACATAACGCTGGTAGAGCCGGGAGAGCGCAAGGGGTACACGTTCACTGGGTGGTACACGGACGCTACTTTCACAACGCCGCTGACTGTGATCGATGTGTTGAAAGACTGGACGGTGTACGCGAAGTGGGGCGAGCATGGGAACGACCCGGACACGTACACGATAACATACGAGAATCTACAGGGCGCGACGAATCACTCGTCCAACCCAGAGACATTCACAATACTTGAATTGGATATAACACTGCAACCGCCGACACGCGCGAGGCACATGTTCGACGGTTGGTATCTCGATTTCGACGAGCAACTCGACGAATTCGCGGACCAGGTCACAGAAATTGACGACATAGGCGACTGGACAGTGTACGCGAAGTGGATTCCAATTGACCCATTTACCCTCATCGTGGAGGATGGAGAGGGGAAGAATGTCCCGACTCACGACTACAGCGACGGTAACTGGGACGTGTACCACGTACAGGACGGCAAGAATTCTGGCGATCTGGATTTCATAGTGCCGACAGGCTGGACGACGCAAGACTCGACAGACGCGTTGCAAGTCGGCGACAGCATCACCTATACAAATGGCACTGACGAAGCAATAGTATGGTACTGGCCGGTAGCTAGCCTGACAGTGACAGTGGAGGGCGGAAATGGCGCCGCGCAAGTGTATGCCTGGGATATGGGTGAGGATGACCTTGGACTTGACGTAACATGGCTGATTGACATCGACTATGGAGGCGGGAGCAGATGGTATAAAATAGTACTCGCGCCAGATTCCGGCTATATGCTAGACGAAATGATAGTCACCGGCGGAGCGTACGATGGTGACTCCAACGGCGTGTTCACATTTACCGACAGCGCTACTTACGTTGTGACTATCCCATATAAAGAAATTATATACAATATTACATACGCGCACCTGCAAGGCGGTTCGAATGCCCCGGCAAACCCGGAGACTTTCACGGTAGAAGATCTGCCGATAACGCTGATGGGAGCAGCTCGCGACGGGTATAACTTTGATGGCTGGTTTATCTTTGACGCAGATATTAGTGGTTATATAGGACCAGTGACACAGATAAGCACAATCGGAGACGTGACGCTATACGCGAAATGGAAGAAAAACCTTGACCTGTGGGTGACGGTCACGTTCGATGTGGGGGATAAAGGCACAACAGACGACAAAGTCGAATACGAACTGATAAAGGGCGTAGACACATACCCGACGGAACCAAGTGTAACAGCAAATAAGGGCTGGACATTCATTGGCTGGTTCGACGAAGACGACAACGAGTACGACCTAAGCGGGACAGTGCCGAACGACGCGGAAGACGCGGCGTATACAGCGAAGTACGAAGAGAAAGCGGAAGACCGCATAACGGTTACGTTTGATGTGGGAGATAACGGTTATACAAACGACAATGTAAGCTACAACCTTATAAAGGGCATAGATGAGTATCCGACGGCCCCCGACGTGACAGCAAATAAAGGCTGGACATTCCTCGGCTGGTTCGATAGTGACGACAACGAGTACGACCTGAGTGGCATAGTACCGAAGGACGCGGAAGACGCTGAGTATACGGCGAAGTACGAAGAAAAGGCGGAAGACCGCATAACGGTCACGTTCGACGTAGGCATAAACGGCACAACCTCTGACGCCGTAAGTTACAACCTTATTAAAGAGATAGATGAGTATCCGACGGCCCCCGACGTGACAGCGAACAAAGGCTGGAAGTTCATCGGCTGGTTCGATGGTGACGACAACGAGTACGACCTAAGCGGGACAGTGCCGAACGACGCGGAAGACGCGGCGTATACAGCGAAGTATAAAGAGAAAGCCGAAGACCGTATAACAGTTACGTTTGATGTGGG
>JGI24702J35022_10000489_pt1 | contig 23998 bp, 21 predicted proteins | sample TergutTh196P4_FD_35022 | JGI IMG/M metagenome (IMG submission 35022)
AAACCCCGCAAGCCACTATTGACCATGAATTGGAATTGGCTCGCGAAATGACCCGCCAAGAAGGAAAACCCGAAAATATGATTGAAAAAATTGCAGAAGGTAAATTAAATAAGTTTTTCAAAGAAAATACTTTGCTAAGCCAGGAATTTATCCGCGACAATAAACTTTCTGTTGCCGAATACCTCAAACAAACTGACGCTAACCTGACTTGTTGCTGCTTTTATAGAGTGCAATTAGGCGCATAAGTTTTGTATTGTTTGTTTTTTGCATAAAAAAGCCGAAAAAACTTTCGGCTTTTTTTATTTTATATATAATATCTTTTTTTTACAACCGCTTATTATCAACTAAAGCAAAAGTAAACTTCCCCGAAGCGCACAGTTCCCCTTTAACTTGAATAGAGGCATCCACAAAAAATATTAAAGCGCGGCGATTGTAAATACGCGCCGTAATTTCCAATGTATCATGCGGAACAGCAGGGCGTTTGAACCGTACATCTGTCATTCCTGTAAAAAACGGCGTACGTCCGATTAGTTCCTCTTTCATCAACATAGCAGAAGATTGCCCCATCATTTCGCACAAAATGACACCAGGAACCACAGGATAATTAGGAAAGTGTCCTTCCAAAAAATATTCATATCCTGTAACAAAATAGGTACTTTTGGAAATATTGTTTCCATTTTCATCTTGTTCAATATGAACTTCGTCAATTAAAAGCATCGGTTCCCTATGTGGAAGATAGGTCTTGATTTCTTCGCGAGTCATTATTTTAAGATTTTATTCTAACTTAATTATCACCATACCACTTATTTAGAATTATCTATCTATGTGCTGTCATAGTCTCAAACACTATTATGGAAGTCTTTTCTTTCTCCTAAATATTGATTTCATTCTTTATAGATGTAATCTCTATTGCACTACCAATTTCTGTACAAACGATTGACCGGTATCAACATCTGTTAATTTCACTAAATATAAACCGGCAGAATAATCGGATACGGATATAGTGTTTTTACCTTCATACAAATATTCCACTGCAATAAGATTTCCAATGATACTGTAAACTTCCAATTTCATCTGCGCATCAACCATAATATTTACGAAACTGTTAGCGGGATTGGGCGCTAAAGCAATGGCTGATGGATTGATATTGGTAATGTTTAATATAATATTGTTGCTTTTATCCAACGGAACGATACGGTTTCTGGTTTCTATGCCTTGTCCACCTTTAAAATTAATTACGCCATTAATATTTACCGCTATTGCAGGAATCGGGTCTCCAATATAATCTGTATCATAATTATCTGTATATACCACTGAATCGTACTCTACATTATTTTCTTTCAAATTATAATATTTACCATTTTCAAAATTTCCTGTTTGAACATATATAACATCCTTAATAGTAACCACTTTTGCCTGAATTGGGTTATCGTAATCATTATTTAATTGAGATGCTGTGATGACAGTGGCAGGTACTTTAGATTGCGAGTAATCCACAATCGTACATTCATCAAGAGGGATAAATTCAATCATACCGAAGTAGTTGGTCATGGTTCCGCTTAGATTTGAAATTTTGTCGCCTACTTCTACTCCTGTTTGAATTTTTCCTTCTGTGTCATAGATATACATGGCTGCGGTTTCGTCTTGAATATACTTCACGTTTCTGTATGCTTGTACTTGGGTTACTACAGCCTCGCCGGTATATATGTATGCCGTAGTTCCGGTATTGGTTCCAGCGTTATAGTCTGGCGCTAATGTGCGCAGTTCGGCAAGTGTTGTTATTCCTTGCGGGAAGATATAGGTTGCGGTACTCGTGGGACTCTCTTCCATATCTTCTTTCCATGCTTTGGCTTTAATAGTGGTTTGTTCGGAAACAGGTATAGCAGTGGTATATTCCTGTGAATCTTCGTTAGGGTTAGTTCCATCTAAGGTATATCTGATGGTAGCGCCCTCTGTGGCACAACTGATAGTTACGTTTATTGGGTTTGTATAACTTCCGCCTGGCGGGTCAAATTTAGGGGCAGTTACGTAGCCTTCAGGATCGAAATCTGTAATGCAAATATTATCTACATTTACTGAAGTAGAACCGGTTTGTTTGTACTTGATAATTCTGACTCTGGCATTTCCTTGAACATTAATTATTACAGAAAACTCTAACATTTCTTCTACAGTATTCCATGCTGGAGAAGTTACCGAGTTATTTTCCGGTTTAATCCAGGTTGCGCCCCCATCGGATGAATATTCTACTGAAACAATTCCGCCGCTATGAGTACTGTATGAACCGTAGAAAAAATTTACTTTTCCCACGCCGTTTGGTTTATCAAATTTCATTTCCACAACATTAGCTCCGTAGGTACCTTCGCCGGTTACTACATTTAGCGTATCACTGTTTCCTGCTCGTAAACGAATAGATTTCTCACCTATGCGTCTGTCATTATTGTCCATTGCAGAATACCCAACTATCCACCAGTCGCCATTGGGGGTAGTTACTGTTTTGCCTGTATAAGCAGCGCTTCCCGTGAGGTTTTCGAAATCTTCAAACAGGTCACATTGGGCGAAAGCGGTAGCGTTGCATAAAAAGAATAAGATTGCGCCTAAAAAAGCGGTTTTTAAAAATGTAAACTTTTTCATAATAAGATATTTAATTTGTAATGATTTAAAAAAATAAGTTTTGGCAAATATAAAATAATTATGAATTGTAAAGATTTTTTTTTAAGAATTAGTGTTATAATTTTTATTTTCTTTTCTTGGTATTTGTAGTTCAATACATTGAATCCTAATTTTTAATAAAACTAAATGAAAAGCATGAAGAGATAATAATATTTTCTATTTTTATCGTTTTGTATTATCTACATTTATATTACGAAAAAAATGAGCGAAATTAGATTTCGAAATTATTCCTTGTTACCACCCGTTGTAAAAAACTTGTTAATTATCAATGCTATTATCTATTTGGCAACTGTGGTATTTCAAACGCGAGGAATAGATTTGACCGGAATATTAGGGCTACACTACTTTACCTCCCAACATTTTGAAATTTGGCAGCCTGTAACCTATATGTTTATGCACGGCAGTTTTGGACATTTATTTTTCAACATGTTTGCCCTGTGGATGTTTGGTGCAGCATTGGAAAATACCTGGGGGCAACAAAAGTTTTTAACCTACTACATGGTGTGCGGCATCGGCGCCGGATTGATTCAATTGCTTGTAATTGGATTGAGAATTAATGTTTTATCTCAAAATATTTCAGTGGAACATCTCCAGTATATCTACGAAAATGGAACACAAATACTAAACGAAGGCAAGAACTATATTGGCGAAATGGGAAAACTGAACGCTGCCATAAATTCTGTTACTGTGGGCGCTTCCGGTTCAGTGTTTGGGTTGTTGTTGGCTTTCGGTATGATGTATCCGAACAACTTGATATATGTATATTTTTTACTCCCCATAAAAGCAAAATGGTTTGTAATAATTTACGGTGCAATGGAACTCTTTTACGGCGTAGCGGGAACACAAGACGGTATTGCGCACTTTGCTCATCTCGGAGGTATGCTGTTTGGATTTTTCTTAATCCTGTACTGGAACAAGAATAACAGATTTTTTAAATTTAAAATGCCATCAATTCAAAAGAAAAAAAACAAAAAATACACAATATCTTCAAACTATCAATACGAACCCAGTTCAATGAGTGATGACGAATATAATTTTCAAAAAAAACAAAATGAAGAAAAAATTAACCGCATATTAGATAAAATTTCAAAAAACGGATATGAATCGTTATCAAAAGATGAAAAAGATTTTTTATTTAGTCAAAAAAGATAATGTGAAATGAAAATTGGTTTCGATGCTAAAAGGGCTTTTCATAATTATGCCGGATTGGGTAATTATAGTAGATTACTAATACAATCTTTGTCTGAATTATATAGCGAAAATCAATATTTTCTTTTTACCCCAAAATACAAACCCCATACGTTGCACAATTTTGCAGATAAGGACAATTGTAAAATTTTTACACAAATAGGGATTGCATCATGTTTTCCTTCTGCTTTTTGGCGCTCTTTTCTCATAGCAAAAGAAATTAATACTCAAAATATTGATATTTTTCATGGATTGAGCGGAGAATTACCTGTTTCAACACTCAAAATGCCAAAAGTGGTTACTGTACACGACCTTATTTTTATGCGTTATCCTGAATTTTATGCGATAATTGATAGAAAAATGTATGAAAAAAAGTTTAAACACGCTTGCAAAAATGCTGATAAAATTATTGCAATAAGTAAACAAACTGCTGATGATTGCATCCATTTTCTAAACGCAGATCCGAAAAAAATAGAAATTGTATATCAAAGTTGCGATCCCATTTTCTTTTCTTCACAAATAGATAATGAAATTATTAATAAATATGATATTCCAAAAAAGTTTATTTTAAATATTGGAACTATTGAAACAAGAAAAAATTTATTAAATTTAGTAAAAGCATTACCCTGTTTAGACGATGAAATTTCATTAGTTGCCATTGGGAGAAGAACATCGTATATTAATGATATTGAACATTATATAAAAGAAAATCATCTAAGTCATCGAGTAAAATTATTGCACGATGTACCATTTAGAGATTTTCCCGCATTTTATGCTGCTGCTTCGGCTTTTGTTTATCCGTCTGTTTTTGAAGGATTTGGAATTCCAATTTTAGAAGCACTGTCAGTAGGGACTCCCATAGCCACTTCCAATCTATCTTCCATGCCCGAAGTGGGAGGAGATGCAGCCCTCTATTTCGATCCTTATAATATTGAAGATATTGCATCTAAAATAAATCTGTTATTAAATGATAAAAAAACCGTTACAGAATTAAACGGGCATAGATCCAAACAATTAGAAAAATTTTCTATTCAAGACATAACAAAAAAAGTTAATGAAATTTATATCTCTTGTATATAAAAGTATAATAATATCAGCATTATTTCATATAGCATTACTTCTTAGAACTTTAAGTTTCCACAATTTTAAAATAACGCTTTATTTCTATTTTCATTCTTTCATAACTTCCGCAAGGTGCGCTCTTTGGTTTTTCGTCTTTTTTCATAATAATAATCCCTTCTTGCAGGTCCATATAAGGCGAAATATCAAATGTAGTTACATAGTTGAGTTTATAATCGAATAAGGCTACTTGATTGAAATTTTTACTTGCTTCAACAAACAGTATTGAATAATCTTCACAAAAAGCCTGCAATCTCTGAACATTTTCTTCCCAGTCTTCAGGTTTTTCATCTTGATAATAGAAAATAACAGCAGAGTAATCGGGAATATCTTCCGAAACAATTTTTTCAAAGCGACAGAAATCGTTAATGATATATTTTTCGATAACTAATTTTTTACGTAAAAAATCTTGGGGATTATCATCATATTCTTTCTGAGTAATATTTTCAATGGAACGTACCCATTCATATTTTTTGGTAACAGTAAATGTGTTGTCGGGTTCTCTTTCGGTAGTCCAAATTTCAGTTTCACGAATTTCGTTTGATTGGTTTACTAAATTTATAGCAACAGGGAGTATATCTACAATTCTTTGATTACCATATCCTGAAGTAATCACTAAATATACCCATTCCCTATTAAGAGATTGTATTTGGAAGAGTTCATGTCCTTCAGGCAATCGTTCCACAATAACAACGCCCCATTCGTCTGGAAAATTTGTAGTCAAGGTAGGACTAGTTCCTTCATATTGCGTGTGCATTTGCATAAAATTATCCAGAAATAATTCTTGTATCGGATACAATTCATTTAAATCGAATAAATTTGTACCAATAGACTGGGCAATATAACCAATGGGAAATTCCACTGTTTCTTGAATTTCAATAACAGGTTGCGAACGGTTGGACGGATTGCAGGCTACAATAAGAAACAAAAATAGATATAAAATTTTTACTAAAATATTGAATATGTTTTTTTTCATGTTTTTGAGTTTTATGTTATGTTACTCATTTATACTTTGATTTTTTTTGGTGCAAAGATAAACTTTAATTCAATTGAAAAAAGGTGTTCTCTTTCATATTAAAATTTTTATATTTTTGCGCCCCCAAAAAATAGGGAAATTTTTATTGTACAATTGACAAAGACCAATTGATTATTAACAAAAAACAAAAAGAAAAATGAAAATTCACATTAAGAAAGGCGACACTGTAAAGGTAATTGCCGGCGATTCGAAAGGGCAACAGGGAAAAGTGCTCGAAGTAGTCGTGGACAAATATCGGGCATTAGTAGAAGGCACGAACATGGTGCATAAACACACCAAAGCCAGCGCCAAAAATTCAAAAGGAGGCATCGTGAAAAAAGAAGCTCCTATCCACATCTCAAACCTTATGGTAGTAGATAACAAAGGAAACGCTACGCGAATCGGACGTAGATTAAGCGAACCCAAAAAAGTGGGCGACAAAGCAAGATTAGTTCGTTATTCTAAAAAAACAGGAGAGGAGATCAAGTAATGTACACACCCAGATTTAAAGAAAAATACAACAAAGAAGTTGTTCCCGCTATTAAAGAACAGTTTGGATTCAAATCCGTGATGAGAGTCCCTAAATTAACCAAAATTTGTTTAAATCAAGGACTTGGAAAATTCGGCATCGCTGACAAAAAGTTAATTGATGTTGGCGTTAATGAAATGACACTGATTGCAGGTCAAAAAGCAGTTTCTACCAAATCAAAGAAAGACGTATCAAACTTCAAACTGCGTAGAGGAATGCCTATCGGCGTTCGCGTTACGTTGCGCGGAGAAAGAATGTATGAGTTTTTAGACAGACTTATCTCTGTCTCTATTCCGCGTATCCGCGATTTTAGAGGCATTAGCGATAAAGGCTTCGACGGCAGAGGAAACTACACGCTCGGCGTTCCCGAACAGATCATATTCCCCGAAATTGATATTGATAAAGTGGCTAAAATTAATGGTATGGATATCACTTTCGTTACCACAGCAAGAAACGACAAAGAGTGTTTGGCATTGTTAAAAGAATTTGGATTACCTTTTAAAAATCAAAAATAAGATATGGCAAAAGAATCGTTAAAAGCAAAAGAAGTAAAGAGAGCAAAATTAATTGCCAAATACGCTGCCAAACGTGCAGAGTTGAAGAAAATTATCAACGGCAATGATTATGAAGCAAAAGAAGCAGCGCTTATCGCGTTGCAAAAATTACCCCCTAACTCCAATCCTATCCGTTTGCACAACCGCTGCCAACTTACAGGACGCCCCAAAGGATATATCCGACAATTCGGTATTTCCCGTATCAATTTTAGAGAAATGGCAAATCAGGGACTTATCCCCGGTGTTAGAAAAGCAAGTTGGTAAACAATTAAGAATTAATTATTAATTATTAATCACTAATCACTAATCACTAATAACTAATAACTATTAAAAATGAATACAGATCCGATTTCAGATTATTTGACCCGAGTGCGTAATGCAATTGCGGCAAATCATAAGGTAGTTGAAATTCCTACCTCAAAAACAAAAAAAGAGATAACCAAAATATTGTTCGAAAAAGGGTACATATTAAATTATAAATTTGAAGATGATGTTTTTCCGGGTATCATTAAAATCGCGTTGAAATATCATCCAAGTACCAAACAATCGGCAATCACTACATTGAAACGTGTGAGTCGCCCAGGACTTCGCAAGTATGTGGGCGTTAGCGAAATGCCATCCGTATTGAACGGCTTGGGAATCGCCATCGTTTCTACCTCAAACGGTATGATGACCGATAAAGAAGCCAAAACACAAAATGTGGGCGGCGAAGTAATTTGTTATGTTAGTTAAAAGGAGGAAAAAATCATGTCAAGAATAGGAAAATTACCCATTACGCTTCCTCAAAGCGTTGAAATTAAAAGAGATGAAAAAAGCCAAATCGTTACCGTAAAAGGTCCGAAAGGCGAACTGAAACAGTTTGTTGATGGCGACATCACCTTTACTGTTGAAGAGGGCAAATTAACCCTCGCACGTCCTACCGAACAAAAACGCCACAGAGCAATGCACGGTCTTTACAGAGCGTTGTTAGCAAACATGATCAAAGGCGTTTCGGAAGGATTTGAAATTAAACAGGAATTAGTAGGCGTGGGATACAAAGCCGAAGCAAAACCCGGCAATATGTTGGAAATGAGTTTGGGATATTCTCACAATCTGCTCTTTGCCCTTTGCCCCGAAATAACCGTTGAAACCATAAATGAAAAAGGTAAAAACCCCATTATCATTTTACGCGGTATTGATAAACAATTGCTGGGACAAGTAGCCAATAAAATTCGCTCCTATCGTAAACCTGAACCTTACAAAGGAAAAGGTATTCGTTTTGCAGGCGAAATTGTACGTAAAAAAGCCGGTAAATCTGCCGAAAAATAAAATCATTATTAAACACATCCTCATAAAGTTTAGAACATTATGGCATTTAACAGAAAAACATTTAGACGCAACAGAATAAAAATGAGAATCCGTAAAACGGTTCACGGATCTCAGTCCCGTCCACGAATGACGGTCTATAGAAGTAACCGCGATATTTATGTGCAATTAATTGACGACAATGCGGGCGTTACTTTGCTATCTACTTCATCAGCAGTTACTGATATTCGCGATCAAAAAGGAACCAAAACCGAAAAATCGGCAATGGTAGGTAAATTAATAGCCGAAAAAGCAAAAGAAGCCGGTATCACTACCGTAGTTTTCGATAGAAATGGCTATTTATATCATGGTAGAGTAAAATCTTTAGCGGACGCCGCAAGAGAAGGTGGTTTAATTTTCTAAAAATAAGGAGAAACAGTTATGTCAAGTTTAAAAATTAAAAGAATAAAAGCAACCGATATTGAATTAAAAGATCGTTTAGTTGCAGTGAACAGAGTAACCAAAGTTACCAAAGGGGGACGTACATTCAGTTTCTCTGCTATCGTAGTGGTAGGTAATGAAAACGGAATCATCGGGTTTGGATTGGGAAAAGCAAAAGAAGTCTCTTCCGCAATCTCAAAGGGGATTGACGATGCCAAGAAAAATCTCATTCAAGTACCTGTATATAAAAAGACTATTCCGCATGCCGCAGAAGGTAAATATTGCGGGTCGTTGGTATTTATGAAACCTGCCGCGCCCGGTACAGGAGTTATTGCCGGCGGAGCCATGCGCGCCGTGTTTGAAAGCGTTGGCGTTCACAACGTATTAGCCAAATCGAAAGGCTCATCGAACCCTCACAGCGTAGTAAAAGCTACTATTAATGCGTTGGCGCAAATGCGCGATGCTTACAGCGTGGCGCAAGTGCGCGGAGTTGGGTTAGATAAGGTGTTTAACGGGTAATGATTAGTGGTTAGTGATTAGTGGTTAGTGATTAGTGGTTAGTGATTAGTGGTTAGTGATTAGTGGTTAGTAGTTAGTGGTTAGTAGTTAGTGGTTAGTGATTAGTGGTTAGTTGGAAATGAGGTTTTAGTTTTAATAATTTTTTTTAAACAATTTAATAATTGTAATATAATTTTCTCTACATGTCTAATTATACGGAAGATAGCATAAAGTCGTTAGATTGGAATGTGCATATTCGTGAACGTCCCGGTATGTATATTGGAAAATTAGGAGACGGCTCATCGCACGATGACGGCATATACGTTCTGCTAAAAGAAGTATTAGATAACTGCATTGACGAATTTATGCGCGGTTTTGGCAAAACTATTGAGATTTCCATAAAAGAAGATAAAGTTTCCGTGCGCGACTATGGGCGTGGCATCCCACTAAAAAAAATGGTGGATTGTGTTTCTAAAATTAACACGGGAGGAAAATTTGACGACAGCACAGCCTACGATACAGCCATTGGCATGAACGGCGTAGGAGTAAAAGCCGTAAATGCACTTTCTTCCTTTTTTAAAGTACATTGTTTTGTAGACGGTAAACAAAAAAGCGCCGAGTTTTCTCAAGGTGTTAAATTGGTGGAAAACAATATTGAATCCACAAAAGAAGCAAATGGAACTATTATCACTTTTACTCCAGATAAAGCATTATTCATTAATTTCCATTGGTATAACGAACATATCGAAAAAATGATGTGGAATTATGTATATTTAAACAGAGGGTTGACTATCAGTTGTAATGGGCAAAAATATATGTCAAAAAACGGTTTATTGGATTTAATTAACAACAACCTCTCCTCCGAAGCGCTTTATCAACCTATTTTGTTAAAAGAGAATGATTTTGAATGCGCTTTGGTGCATACAAACAGAAACTATGGCGAAGAATATTATACTTTTGTAAACAGTCAATATACCATATATGGCGGAACTCATCAGCAGGCTTTTCGGGAAGCAATTGTGAAAACAGTGAGGGAGTTTTATAAGAAAGATTTTGAACCCAATGATGTAAGAAATTCAATAGTATCAGCGCTTTCTATTCGTGTAAAAAATGCCACCTTTGAAGCGCAAACCAAAACCAAATTGGGATCACAATATATGGAACCAGGCGGGCAAACTATACGCAATTATGTGAATGATATGGTTGGCAGACTTTTAGACAAATACCTTCACATGAACTCCGACGTTGCAGACGCTATTTTGAAAAAAATATTAGAATCGGAAAAAGAACGAAAAGAGATTGCAGGTATTAAAAAAAGTTTTAAAGAAGTACAAAAAAAAGTAAGCTTGCATAATAGTAAATTGCTCGATTGCAGATACCACTTTAACACCAATGATCTTCACGGAACTGAAACCCAAATTTTTATTACAGAGGGAAATTCTGCAACAGGATCTATAACTCCTTCAAGAGACGTCAATACACAGGCAATTTTTAGTTTGAGAGGAAAACCACTGAATACATTAAAAATTTCTAAAAAAAAAATATATGAAAATGAAGAACTTAGCCTGCTACAAGCGGCTCTTAATATTGAGGATGGCTTGGATGGTTTAAGATACAACAATATTATTATTGCTACCGATGCCGACGACGATGGAATGCACATTCGATTGCTATTATTGACTTTTTTCTTAAAATATTATCCCGATTTAGTAAAATCCGGTCATGTGTATATTCTTCAAACTCCATTATTTAGAGTTAGAAATAAGCAAGAAACTATTTATTGTTATTCTGATGAAGAAAAAATAATTGCTATCGAAAAATTAGGGAATAAGCCGGAAATTACGCGTTTTAAAGGATTAGGCGAAATTGATCCCTCTGAGTTTAAGAATTTTATTGGAGTGAATATGCGTGCTGATCCTGTTGTGTTAGATAAAACAACTAATGTAATGAATATGCTTGATTTTTACATGGGAAAAAATGATGATGACCGAAGACAGTTCATAACGGAACGTCTTAAAGACGAGATAGATGAAGCGTAGTCAATTACGAACTACGAATTAAATCTTAAATCCATTAATCACAAATTATTAATAACTAACCACTAATATTTATGCCAACAATTTCAAAAAAAGGGCAAGTGATGCCCCCCTCCCCCATTCGTAAATTAGTTCCTTTTGCAGATGCTGCAAAGCAACGTGGGGTAAAAGTTTTTCACCTAAACATTGGACAGCCTGATGTGGAAACCCCAAAATGTGCGTTAGACGCAGTAAAAAACAACAACTTAAAAGTAATTGAATACAGCCATTCGGCAGGTAATTTGAGCTATCGTAAAAAATTAGTAGAGTACTACAAAAAAGTAGGAATTGATATTACACCTGATGAGATTATCATCACCAACGGTGGCTCCGAGGCTATTTTGTTTGCTTTTAACACATGTTTAAACCCCGAAGATGAAGTAATAATACCTGAACCGTTTTATGCAAACTATAACGGTTTCGCTATTTCTTGCGGCGTGAAAGTTAAACCCATTGTTTCTTCTATTAAAACCGGATTTTCTTTACCCGAAATTGAAGAATTTGAAAAAATTATTACGCCAAAAACAAAGGCAATTATGATTTGCAATCCTAACAACCCTACAGGCTACCTGTACTCGAAAGAGGAGATTGAAAAATTAGGTCATTTAGCAGAGAAATATGATCTTTTTCTTTTCGCCGATGAAGTTTATAGAGAGTTTTGCTACGACGGCGAAAAACATTTCTCTGTTATGGAACTCAAACATATTGATCAACATGTAGTATTAATGGACTCCGTTTCAAAACGTTATAGTGCGTGTGGCGTGCGCGTGGGCTGTTTTATCTCTAAAAATAAAGAAGTAATGGCTACTGCCTTGAAATTTGCTCAAGCCCGTTTGAGTCCGCCTACTTATGGACAAATTCTCGGAGAAGCTGCCTGCGAAACTCCGCAATCTTATTTTGATGAAGTAGTTCGTGAATATGTTGCAAGGAGAAATTGTGTGGTAGATGCCATTAATAAAATGCCCGGATGCTTTTGTCCAAATCCTAAAGGTGCATTTTACGCTGTGGCAAGCCTCCCTATTGACGATGCCGACAAATTTTGCCAATGGCTGTTAGAATCTTTTAATTACAATGGTAAAACTGTAATGCTGGCGCCTGCAACCGGTTTCTATTCTTACCCCGCGCCCGTTGTGAACGAAGTACGAATTAGTTATGTATTGAATGTGAATGATTTGAAAGAAGCAATGGAGTGCTTGGCGGAAGCGGTAAAAGTGTATTCGGGAAGAAGATGATTTTAATCTGACAATAAATCAGATTATTTTTTCTCATATATCTTCTCATGCACCAATAACCTGATTTTGCTTTTAGAAAGTAAATTAGGTTCAACATCAGGATACACGCGGTTGGATAAAAAGATATAAATTAATTTATTCTCTGGATCACACCAAAATACTGTTCCTGTAAATCCTTGATGTCCAAATGTTTTAGAACTTGCTTTGGGAGGTAAAATATCGGATGGTTTTTCCGAACTCGGTGTATCAAATCCCAAAGCGCGCCGCTTGCTTCCGTTGCAAGAATATGGTGAGGTAAACAATTTTACCGTTTTTTCACTCAAGTACCTTTTTCCATCATAATTTCCACTATTCATCAACATTTCTAAAATAATGGCAAAATCATGCGCGGTGGAAAAGAGTCCTGCATTTCCGGCAAACCCGCCAAACAAAGCAGAAGTTTGGTCGTGAACGTAACCTTGCACCACCTGTTTGCGAAATTCAATGTCGTTTTCCGTTGGCGCAATCCTCTCTAATTCAATTCCTTTTATTGCCGGATTAAAATAAGAATCTTTCAATCCCAAGGGTTCGTAAAATTGAGAAATTAGATATTCTTCACAAGAAGTTTGCGTAATATTTTCGATCATCTCTTTCAATAATAGAAAACCTAAATCGCTGTATAAGTATTTTTTAGGCTTCAATTCGCTATCACAAATTATTTTTCTAACGGTATCTTGATAGTCGTGATTGAGAAATAGATTTTTTGCCACCGGAATATTAAAAGTTTCTGTTTCAATATCATTCAAATAAATTTCCTGTAATGAATCTACCAACAGATTTTTATAAAAAGGAATAAACGCCTGCAACCCTGAAGTATGCGTAAGCAGTTCTTCTATACGCAAGCCGCTTTTATCGCTTCCGTTTACCCATGAAACATATTTTCCAATAGTATCTTTCAAAGAAAATTTTCCTTCATCATATAACTTCATCACTGCCAAATTGGTAGCAAGAGGTTTGGTAATGGAAGCTACATCATACAAAGTTTGCGAAGTAACCGGATTTGCTTCATTATAATCGGTTGTGCCATAATTTTTTACAAACAAATTTTTTCCATTTTTAGAACCCCAAACTTGGCACCCCGGAAACACTTTTTCTTTAATCCCTTTTTCAATGATTTGATCTATTTTTGTGTCGTCAGTTTCAACTGAGGAAAATAAGGTTGATGATGATTTTTCTGCATGCTGTATGCTACTTCCTGCATTCTGTTCAATTACAGATTTATACTCTAAAACGGAAACAGGCAATACGCCTTCCAATGGGATTTCTCCAAAAATGGCTTGCAGAGCGGCACGTGTGCTGTTTTCTGTGCGCTGATACCCCACTATCACTGCGTCAAATCTATTTAATGTCTTAAACTGAGCCAATGCGTAAGGATTGCCAAACAGCGATAAGACTACTTTTTTTGTTTTTGATAGAGTTTCTAAAAAAGCTACAGATTCTTGCGTAATTCCATAGTTTTTTGCAGGATTTTGATTCGTACTGAGATAAATTACAATGATTTTATCATATTTTGAAAATTTTGCCAACGTTGCAGAAAAATCCTCTTTTTTTATTGTTTTGTTAACTTTAATGAAAGATAACCCAAACTCTTGCGATATTTTTTTTGTAAACAATTCGTTTTCAGCATCTCCAATAAATAAGAGAGACGTTTTTTCATTTTTTCCTACCGGTAAAGTGTTGTTATCATTTTTTACTAATGTTAATGTTTTAGATTCTAACTCTTTAATTAACAGATTAACATTTTCGCCATTCAATATTTTTACTGCATTATTTGAATTTAAGAATTGAAAATTGGTAATTCCCCATTTTTCTTTCAATTGGAGTATTTTCAAGCATTTTTCATCAATACTTTTTTCAGAGATTTCACCGGTTTCTACTGCTTTTTTTAATAAAGGAATAATTACGTTTAAATCGTTTGGTAGTAATAATACATCAATACCTGCATTCAGGCATTTAATTTCGGCGTCTGCGCCTTTGGGGTAAGTTTTTCGCAATCCCTCCATTTCCATACCGTCTGTGATAATAATTCCGTTGAATTTCATCTCATTACGGAGCAAATCAGTAATAATTTTAGATGAAGTTGTGGCGATTGACCCGGGCGCTGGGTCTAATGCAGGAATGTTTAAATGAGAGACCATAATCATTTCGCATCCGTTTTCAATCATTTTTTGAAAAGGATAGAGTTCGGTTTCCAAAAGTTGTTCTTTTGTTTTAAGAATAACAGGCAATCCGTAGTGGGAGTCGGTTTCGGTGTCGCCATGTCCGGGAAAATGTTTAGCGCAGGCAATCAATCCATTATCTTGCATTCCGTGCAGATATTGCAACGATTTTTCGGCTACCTGCTCACGATTTTCTCCAAACGAGCGGCTGTTAATGACCGGATTTTTAGCGTTATTATTCACATCCACGCAAGGGGCGTAGTTTAGATGCACACCCAAAAGTTTACATTGATTTGCGACAACGTTTCCCATTTCATAAATGAGATTATTGTATTGAGGAGGCAGTGCGCCTAAGGTCATTTGTCGCGGGAAAGCGGGCGCGCTGTCTAAGCGCATCGCCACGCCCCATTCGGCATCCATGGAGACCAACAAGGGAATTTTGCTTACCGCTTGAATTTTGTTGGTGAGATTAATTTCGCGCACGGGACCGCCTTGAAAAAAACAGACTCCACCCGGCTGATATTTTTCTATCTCTTTAATTTTTTGAGCATTATATTGGGCATCTCGATTAGAATGGATACGAATAAAAATAATTTGCGCAATTTTTTCCTCCAGCGTCATCTTTTCTAATTGCTGCACTGCCCAATTTGCCTCTTTTTCAATATTAAAAGACTGGCATTCTGTTTTTTCTATATAAGAAAAAAGAACAATGTTAAGAAGAAAGAGTGATGTAAAATAGGGTTTCATATAGAGTAAAAAAATACTACAACTGAATATGAAATTTTTAAATTACATCTTCATTTAAAACCTTAAAAATAGAACAGCATATACAACGAAGCGCCTACATTATTGGTAGAAAAGTCGTGCGACCAGGTAGGTTGCGTTCTTTTTTCCTTTCCTTTTTCTACTTGTTGGGTATCTCCGTTATATCCTTCATATTTGATTGTGTTTCTTGAATTATACATAAACACATAAGAAAGATTTACTTGACCGCCTAATGATATTTTAGGTGCAACAAACACCTCAACTCCGGTGGTTAATTGTAATCCCACAGCAATAGCGCCATCATATTTAGAGGATAATATTCTTGAATAAGGGCTGGTATGCGTATTTGTATAAACAGTTTGTGAAAAAGAGGTAGGAGTTTGGTTATCTTCGGTCATTTCGTTTCCGAATTTGTACGTATTGCTACCGCCGGCTATTCCGAACAGGAGGTCGCCGCCAAAAATACCTTGAATTCTTTTTTTACCTACGCGGTATTCTGCGCCTAAGGATAAATTTACGCTATATTTATTTCCTGTCATTTTATCCACAACTTTTGCATTAGAAGTCGCGTCATTCATAATAGCGGCGTCATCGGGGATACTGTCGGATACTGAAGTGAAAGAATGTATTCCTATTCCCAGATTAGCTCTTATGGCGCATTTTTTGCCTGCCATATATTTTACCATAAGAGATACATTGGGATTTGCATTTTTGTAAGAAAATGGATAGGGTGTTCCTTGAAATCCCATGGGTTCGCTTTCGCCCCAAAATACGGTTCCCAAGGTGCGTAAAATAGGTACAAAATCGGTTCCAATAGCCCATTCTCCTTTTTCGGGCAATAAGAATTTTTCTTTTTTCTCTTTTTTGGACGAGATTTGAGAATCTGTTTCTTCTTGTGCTACAACAGAGAAACCCATTACAATAATACATGTAATCAATAGAAAATTTTTCATAAATGTGAATGTTTAATTAATAAATAAATTGATACTGCAAATTAATATGAAATTTTGAAATTACACACTGATGGATAAAAATTTTTGAAAAAAAATTCCGAAGAAAAAATAAAAACATTGGAGGTGAAAAATAAAAACGCAATTCTTAAGGTTATTTTGCTATTTTTGCAATCATTTCAACTCAATATATTTTCAAATATTATAACTCATGAAAAAAGCCCTTATTAGTGTGAGCAACAAAACAGGTTTATTAGAGTTTGTAAAACAACTCATGAAATTTGATTACGAAATAATCTCTACAGGAGGTACTTATAAACTGTTACACGACAACGGTATTCCCGTAACGATGATTGATGAGGTAACAGGATTTCCTGAAATTATGGATGGACGCGTAAAAACATTACACCCCAAAGTACACGGCGGCTTGCTATGCCTGAGAAATAATGAAAACCACATTGCACAGGCAAAAGATAATCAAATAGATATGATTGATTTGGTAGTGGTAAATCTTTACCCTTTTAAAGAAACCATAACCAAAGAAAATGTATCCTTTGCAGAAGCGATTGAAAATATTGACATCGGTGGTCCGAGTATGTTGCGCAGCGCAGCAAAAAATCACCTTTTCGTTACCGTAATTTGTGATACCAACGATTACCAAAAAGTGATAGAGGAGATAAAAACCAACGGTGATACCACTTTTGAAACACGCCAAAAGTTAGCGGCAAAAGTGTTTCGACACACCGCAGCCTACGATGCCACTATTGCCGGATATTTATCCGAGAAAATTGGAGAAACGGAGTTGGAAAATTTTACCGTAACTTTTACCAAAAAACAGTCGCTTCGTTATGGAGAAAATCCTCACCAAAAAGCGTGTTTCTATGCAGGAAAACCGCAAGGATTTTCTATGGCATTTGCCCAACAATTGCATGGGAAAGAGTTGTCGTACAATAATATTCAAGATGGAGATGCGGCATTGAATATTGTAAAAGAATTTGCAGATGAGTCTGTGGTAGTGGCAGTAAAACATAAAAACCCTTGCGGCGTGGGAATTGGAAATAATGTGCTGGAAGCATGGCAACGTTGCTACGATGCCGATCCTGTATCTATTTACGGAGGAATTGTAGCAACCAACCAAACTATTGACGAAACATCTGCCGAGTCAATGAAAAATGTTTTTTTAGAAATTATTTTAGCCCCAACATTTACCGAAGAAGCGCTCGAGATTTTATCCGCAAAGAAAAATATCCGTTTAATGACTTTTGATATTTCCCGTAATCATGAAGATAAAAATGTGTTATTGAGCGTAAATGGAGGATTGTTAGTTCAAGATTCTGATAGCGCAACAATACAAGATTACGAATGTAAAGTAGTTACAGAAAAAAGCCCATCCGAGTCTGAGATGAACGATTTATTGTTTGCCATGAAAGTATGTAAACATGTGAAGTCTAATGCCATAACTTTGGCAAAGGATAAACACACGGTGGGCATTGGCGCTGGACAAATGAACAGGGTAGGGGCGGCGCATATTGCTTTTGAACAGGCAAAATCAGCCGGTTTTAATAAAGGAATCGCGCTTGCCAGCGATGCCTTTTTCCCTTTTGATGACGTGGTGAGAATGGCGTATAACTATGGAATAACTACCATCATTCAGCCCGGCGGTTCCGTTCGCGATGAAGACTCCATTAAAGCCTGCAACGAATTAGGAATAAGTATGGTTTTTACAGGAAAGAGGCATTTCAGGCATTAATAACTAAAAACTATTTTTTATATTTTCGCGCCCGCTATGAAGAATATAAGAAATTTTTGCATTATCGCTCATATTGACCACGGTAAGAGTACATTAGCTGATAGATTATTGCAATTTACAAACACAATCAGTGAACGTGATTTTCAAGATCAGGTGTTAGACAGTATGGACTTGGAACGAGAACGCGGTATTACGATTAAAAGTCATGCCATCCGTATGGATTATAATCACAATGGGGAAGATTATATTTTCAACTTGATTGATACTCCCGGACATGTAGATTTTTCTTACGAAGTTTCTCGTTCTATTGCTGCTTGTGAAGGTGCGTTACTATTGATTGATGCCACGCAAGGCGTTCAAGCGCAAACCATTTCTAATTTGTATTTAGCCGTTGACCATAATTTGGAAATAATACCCATTCTTAATAAAATGGATATGCCTGCTGCCATGCCTGAAGAGGTAAAAGACCAAATTGTAGATTTATTAGGATGTAAAAGAGAAGAAATTATAGAAGCCAGCGGAAAAACAGGGCAAGGTATAGAAGAGATTATAAATGCTGTCATTCATCACATCCCTCATCCCCAAGGAGATCCCGATGCGCCCCTTGAAGCGCTTATTTTTGATTCCGTTTTTAATTCATACAGAGGTATTATTGCTTATTTTAGAATTTTTAATGGCTCAATACGCAAAAACGATTTTGTAAAATTTGTTGCCACAGAAAAAGAGTATCATGCCGATGAAATAGGATTTCTGAAGTTAAAACAGGATCCCTCCGATGAGATGACGGCAGGTATGGTGGGCTATATCATTTCCGGAATAAAAACTTCGGTAGAAGTGAAAGTGGGAGACACGATTACTCACGTAGAATATCCTTGCGAAAAAGCCATTTCCGGATTTGAAGAAGTGAAGCCCATGCTCTTTGCCGGAATTTATCCTACCGATGCCGATGACTATGAAGAACTGCGCGCATCGTTAGAAAAACTGCAACTTAACGATGCATCATTAACTTTCGTACCCGAATCTTCGGCAGCGCTTGGATTCGGATTCCGTTGCGGATTTTTAGGATTGCTCCACATGGAAATCGTTCAAGAAAGATTAGACAGAGAATTTGATATGGATGTAATTGCTACAGTTCCAAACGTTTCATACAATGTCATCACTACAAAAAAAGAACTTATTGAAGTGCATAATCCCTCAGGCATGCCTTCGCCCAGCAACGTTGACCATGTGGAAGAACCCTACATTAGAGCGCAAATTATCAGCAAAGCCGATTATATTGGTTCTATTATGAAATTGTGCTTAGATAAGCGTGGAACACTTCTTAATCAAATATATATAGCATCAAACAGAGTAGAACTAACCTTTGATTTGCCGCTGGGAGAAATTGTTTTCGATTTTTACGACAAATTAAAAAGTATCTCGAAAGGTTACGCATCTTTTGATTATCATATCTCTAATTATAAACCAGCTAAATTAGTCAAGTTAGATATCCTTCTTAACGGCGATTCGGTGGATGCACTATCTTCTTTAACTCATGTGGATAATGCATACCCATTTGGACGTAAAATATGTGAAAAACTACGTGAACTAATTCCAAGACAACAATTTGATATCGCAATTCAAGCAGCAATAGGAACCAAAATTATTGCAAGAGAAACAATCAAAGCATTACGAAAAGATGTTACTGCAAAATGTTACGGTGGCGACATTACCCGAAAACGAAAACTTCTTGAAAAACAGAAAAAAGGAAAGAAAAAAATGCGCCAAATCGGAAATGTAGAAGTGCCTCAATCAGCGTTTTTGGCAGTTTTGAAGTTAGACTGATTGTTATCATCCAAATAATATCAACAAAATAATCATAACACCATCTTCATCAATTCTTCCATTGGGTTAGGTACTAATAATCCTATCGGGACATCAAAAACTGTTCTTGCTCCAATTTCACCTTTTAGATACAATTGATAAGCAGCGCGAGCATACGCCACCATCACATTGGCAGTAAACTCAGGATTGCTTTCCAATTGCAACAAAAATTCCATGCGTTGCTTGTTTGTATTCTCATTTCCTGTAGTACCTGTTCGGAAAACAATTCCTCCATGTGGCATTTTGGAATGCTCACTTAAAAACTCTTTTTCAGAAATAAAATGAACTCGAGTGTCATAATCGAAAAAATAGTGTGGCATTGTTTTGATGGCATGTTCAATAAAAATTAAATCTGCATTATGTTCGGCAACAACAAAGCATTTTCGAATATGTCTTTGACTTGTGTTAAGTGTAGGATTCGTACATTTTCTAACTTCTGCAACAGCATTGTCATTTGGAATTGTGTATTGAATAGCATATTTAACTCCACCTATTCTTCTTATTGCCTCTGAATGTCCCTGACTAACACCTGTTCCCCAAAAAGTGTAATCACATCCTACTGGAATACATGCCATTCCTAACACACGCAACAGAGAAAATAATCCAGGATCCCAACCAGTTGAGATAATAGATATTTTTTTAGATTTTTTAGCACTTTCATCCACTAAAGCAAAATATTCAGGAATCCGAGAGTGATTATCAAAACTATCTACACAATTGAACATTGTAGCAAAATGAGGAGCATGTTCAGGTAAATCTCTAGTAGATCCTCCACAAAGTATCATGGTATCAATAGAATGGATATAGTTTGAAATTTCTTCCATTTTGTGAATTGTAATACTTTTATTTACAGTAGAAATCTCTTCAGGTTTTCTACGGGTAAATATTGCTACAAGTTCCAAATCATCATTTTGACTTATGGCATATTCCACTCCACGACCAACGTTTCCATATCCAACAATTCCTAATCTAATTTTTTGCATAAAAATTTTATTTATAAATTTTTTTAAATATTTTGCAAATAAACAGAATTTCTCTTTATTAAATATTGATGCATAAAACACATATTAAATATAGTTATTAATAATCTATTGTTTTCTATGATAAAAAAGGATATGTTATTATTTTCTGTTATCCAACTGTTTTTTTTTGTTTCTTTGCGCAAAACTTTTAAATTCCATTTTCTATGAGTGAAACACATTTACCTATTGAAGAACAAGAGATTCATCTGCCCGAAAATGCCTATTCTGAGTTAAAGACGGGCGAGTCTTACAAACCCATTTTATTAGAAAGTAAAAAATACCCCGAAATAAACGGATGGACCGTAACTTGGGGTATCTTAATGGCAATTATCTTTTCTGCTGCAACTGCGTACTCCGGTTTGCGTTTTGGGCAGGTATTCGAAGCTGCAATTCCTATTGCTATTATCGCAGTTGGTGTTGCTACGCTGGCGCGAAGAAAAAGCGCGCTGTCTGAAAACGTCATTATCCAATCTATCGGCGCAAGTTCGGGAGTAGTGGTGGCAGGCGCCATCTTTACCCTGCCGGCAATCTACATTATTAAAGAAACCGATCCTACACTCGGCACGCAAATTCAAGTAAATTTCTTCCAAATTTTCTTAGCTTCACTGTTTGGCGGATGTTTGGGAATCCTGTTTCTCATTCCATTTAGGAAATATTTTGTTTCTGACATGCACGGCAAATACCCTTTCCCCGAAGCCACTGCCACTACCGAAATTTTAGTTTCCGGCGCAAAAGGCGGAAATCAAGCCAAATTATTATTAATATCCGGAGCCATTGGAGGTATTTACGATTTCTTAATGACACACTTCCAATTTTGGGCGGAAAACATAACCTCAACCATGACCAAATGGGGTACACAATTAGCCACGAACTACAAGTTTGTATTTAAAATGAACGCAGGCTCAATATTATTGGGTACAGGATTTCTTATCGGGTTGAAATATACAACTATTATTTGTGCAGGCTCTTTTTTGTCGTGGTGGTTTATTGTGCCGCTGCTGGGGCAGTATGGCGCCATGCCCGACGGAACACTAGACGGAACACTTGTGAGTATGAGTACATTAGATCCTGAACTGATATTTTCTGGATTTGTGCGCTATATCGGTATTGGCGGGATTGCCATGGCTGGATTTATTGGAGTTATAAAATCTGCTGGTGTCATCAAACGCTCCTTCGGATTGGTATTTGCTTCATCTAAAAAAACAACCCATGAAGAAACAAAAGTGCTTCGTACTCAAAGAGATATTTCCATGCGCATCATCCTTTTCGGTTTCATTGGAGTAGCCGTTATGATTGCTGCATTTTTTCTGTTTGGCGGACTCTCAATGAAACTTCCACAAATATTAGTAGGTTTATTAGTCATTTTCATTTTTGCATTTTTGTTTACCACCGTTGCGGCAACTGCCATTGCTACGGTAGGCACCAACCCTGTTTCCGGAATGACCATGATGACGCTCATTTTGTCCTCCTTTATTCTTTCCGCAGTTGGATTGCAGGGTGGCACGGGAATCATCACTGCTTTAATTGTAGGTGGAATTGTTTGCTCGGCGCTGGCAATGGCGGGCGGTTTTATCACCGACTTAAAAATAGGCTACTGGATAGGAAGCACGCCCATGAAGCAGCAATCCTTGAAATTTATTGGAACGCTTGTTTCTGCGCTAACGGTGGGTTTTGTTATCATGATTCTTTCCAAAACATACGGATATACAGGTGAAAATGCGTTAGTTGCGCCGCAAGCAAATGCGATGGCTGCCATTATCAAACCGCTTATGTTTGGTGGACAAACTCCGTGGATACTCTATATTATCGGCGCTATTTTAGCTATAGTTTTAGACAGAATAGGGATTCCTGCGCTGGCGTTTTCGCTGGGAATGTTTATACCGTTGCAACTGAACATCCCATTGTTAGTAGGTGGTTTTATTGCATGGTTGGTAAGTTCAAGAAGCAAAGATGAAATAATTAACAAGGCGCGCAAAGAAAAAGCCACACTTATTGCCTCCGGATTATTGGCAGGGGGCGCAATTTTCGGAGTTATCAGCGCTATTTTGAAATACGCAGGACTTGACGCCCCAGTTCCGGAATGTTACATAGACTCGCTACCATTCAATCTATTATCTGTTGTGATGTTCGTGGGATTGTGCATCTATTTGGTTTGGCATTCAAAAGTAAAAAAAGTATAAACCTTAAAATCAAAGAAAAATGACAGAGAAGCAACAATTTGGTCGCAGGGGCGAAGAACTCGCCCTTGCTTTTTACAAAGATAACCAATACATCATTTTAGAAAAAAATTGGCAATCTAATCATTTAGAAGTAGATATTATTGCAAAAAACGATGAATATATCGTTTTTTGTGAAGTTAAAACCCGTTCAGGAAATCTGTTTGGAAATCCGGAGCAGTCGGTTACTCCTCAAAAGCAGCGTAACCTCATCCGTGCCGCAAATCATTATGTATTAAAACACCGTATCATGCTTGAAGTGCGCTTTGATATTATTTCCATCATTTTTAATGGAGAAGAGCATACGCTTGAGCATATTCCTTTTGCGTTTTTGCCGAAGTGGTAATTAATTATTAACCAAATAATAAAAATTTGAAAATAAATTTAATAGTTAGAAATCATGCCCCTTTTTGAATATGTTCTTATCCTGCTGTCTCTTATTTTTATCTCTAATGTGGTAAACCGTTTCTTACCCATTGTTTCTGTGCCTATTGTGCAAATTGTTTTGGGCGCACTCATCACTTTACTGCCTCTAAATTTTCAATTAACTTTTGACCCGGACCTCTTTTTTGTACTCTTTGTAGCACCTATCATCTTTTACGTCAGTATGATGTCGGATAAAAAAACGA
>JGI24702J35022_10000490_pt1 | contig 23979 bp, 19 predicted proteins | sample TergutTh196P4_FD_35022 | JGI IMG/M metagenome (IMG submission 35022)
CATATACCAATCCTTCACGAGATTGCGGGTCAAGCCCGCAATGACGGGAGTGTAGAGTATTCAGTTGGCGTCAAGTGCATACCCAGGCAAAACTATTCGTGTTGAGGTGGTATATCTGTTTGCTCTCGACAGATTTCTCAGAGGGCAATATTAAGACAGAGTATTGGAGAGTAGTAATATGTTTGAGGACATAATGGGTGACGGCATAGAATTATCAGAAGCGACGATAGCAACTGAAACCATGCAAAAGCCATACCCGGATTATTTAGTCGTATCCCAAATTGTCAAATTAACGCTGGATTCGCATGTAGACCCCAGTAGCCTTTTGGAAAACTGCGCATACATATATAAAGATAACATATATGTTACAGACGACCATGGAAATTTGGCATATATCGATTGTGAAATGGTGCTCACAAAAAATGCAGCTGCGATCAAAAAAGCCCATCCTGAATATAAACGAACGGGTGGTAGGTACGATAAAAATGATGGCATGGATGCCGGGCATTTTGGCGTGCAGCTCGGACAACACCCCAGTATTTCAATGGCGCAGGATGCAACAATGAACCGTTACGGCACGTGGAGAACTTATGAAAAAGACTGGATCAAACTGATTAAAGGCGGGAGCCAGATTAATGTTAAAGCCGTTTTTGTTGAGGATGATTCTGCTAGTACCTACTCGCCTTTTTGGTGTATCTGCGAAACCATTGACGGCGTGGAAGGTGATTCAATTGCTCTGCTAAATGAGGCGGATCAATTTTAGCAGAAGGGATTTGTGTCAGTTTGCTATGATTACAGTGCGTAAGCAGCATTGATGGAGGGCGATAGAATCTGAATCTGCCCTTCGATTGTGGTGCTGCGCATATCCAACACGGAGGATATGTAAATAGTGCAGTTCTGCTCTGGAGCTTAGAGTTTGGAGTTTGGAGCGTGTTCGCTGTTTGCCGGATGCGCCCGTCTCCGTCTCCATCCAGTTTCTGGAGTAATAACGGGTTCGCTTGGCGGAGGGTGTCGGAACTGCCTGAGCCGGTCGGGTAGGCAAGGGACATGGCTCGAGTAATATTTTTTGTCAAGTGCCAAGCCAAACAACCCATTTAGCGAAGTACACACCTGGCTAGCCGTGAATATTGCCGCATATAAGGAATCCTTTATCTTGACGGCGCTCATGTTCCGCAGTGTATCCAGTATATTGTCTGTCGTGAAGTGTATCGCAGTGCTTTCTGCTCTCCTAGCTCTGACAAAAATGTTGTATGGAACTCCTAGCCTGAAATTTTCTTCAGTTTTTTGTTCAATTCTTTGGGCTGGTAGTATTTTTTGTCAAGCCCCAAGCCAAACAGCCCATTTAGCGAGGTGCATACCTGGCTAGCCGTAAATGTAGCTGCGTATAGGGAGTCCTTTATGTTGACGACGCCCATGCTCCGTAGCGTATCCAGTATATTATCTGTAGTGAAGTGCGTTCCATATTGGTCGAGCTTGTTCTCCAATAACCGGTAGATCAAGAGAGCCGTGTAGCAGATCATGAAGTGGGCTATGATTCTTGTCCTGTTCCGGTGGAATGCCGGCCTGGCGCCAAAGTTTGTTTTCAAGACACGGAAGCAGTCCTCAATCTTGTAACGATTGTCGCTGATGCCCAAGACCGTCTTCGCGTCGTCGTCAAGGTTCGTGGCAACGGCATAGAACCCGTCATACTTCTCCTCGTTCTCTATTATGGACTGATCAATCGCATAGTGGTCGGAAGCCTTTTCCCCGCTTTTGCCTGTGGATGTGCGCTTGATGAACCGCGTGACGTCGTTGGGCCCTTTTTTGACCTCTTCCACATTCTTTGTGGCGAGGATCTTTTTCGCCCTATCGATCTGCCTGTTCCTTATGTAACGTTGGTACTCCATCGTTTTCCTTGAAAAGGTGACGATGATTTTTTGCGGCAAAAGAGCTTTGGACTTGGTTTTTTGTATTCTCCCATTTTGAAGCACTTTTTCTTCATAAAGGCCAAGGTCAATGGCCCTGTCCGCATTTATGATTTTGTATGCTTTGTTGTCGTACAGTTCGCGGTTTTCCTTGTCAAACCTGTCAAAGCTTTTCATGCGCCCGATTGTGATAGGGGCGTCGTTGGACAGCCTGCGATAGCCGTAATCATTGAACACGGCATCCTGCAATGGCCCGGAGAGCTTCTTAATGGATTGCGTGACAATGAAAGCCCGCCCGCCCATTGAGTTGAATTTCCTGATATTGAGGGAGCCAAGCCCCGCGTCCGCGCAGTAGATGAATTTCCGCCCGTGAAACATTGCCGTGATCTTTTTCTCCAGTGGGACGGCGCACAACTGCTCGTTGTCCGACCCCGGGTTGATGCACATGGATATCGGGATGCCGTTGCCGTCCATGAACAGCCCCATCTGCACGAGTGGGTTTGGCCTGTGCTCCTTGGACGCCCCGTATTTACGGAGCCCCTTCAGCACCTCGCCGGTGGCTTCGTCCACGTACTCGTCATCTTCTTGCTCTATTTCAAAGTAATAGTTGGTGCAGTCAAAATAGCACACCGATGTGTTCCTGTCCAAGATGCTGCCGCTGTTATTGAAAAGGTGCTCAAGGTACCCGTCGTAGTTTTTCTCCAACACGTCCATGAACCTCAGTATATGCTGATACCCGAAATCAGGCTGCTCGTAGTACGTATCAAGCTTTTCAAATGTGTCGAGCTTTGATGCCGGGTTGAGTATCCTCGCGAAGGTCAGAAACCGGTTGATGGTGTTGCAGTCAAAAGTAGCCTTGGTTTTTCCTTGGGCCTGGATGAGAAATTCTTTTATCTTGAGCCCGTGATAAATATGCTGAAGCACAAAGTAGCCGATGTTGAGGGCGGCCGTCCTTGAAGCTATATCGCCGGTAGCAGCGAGCTTTTCTTCAAAATCAAACTTTATGCTCAGGTCAATCTTGCCCTCTTTGTACTCCTTGTTGAATTCATCGACCTGCTGGTTTGCGTAAGCGAGCGGGTCGTGGGTAATGGCTAGGAGTTCCGAGTGCCTCCCGATTCTTTTTACATTCCTGGTCGTTGTTTTGCTGCCGTTGCGGACTCCCTGCTGGATGAAGTAGGTAGGGTTTTTTGATTTTCTGTCATAGTATAATTTCATGGCGCACCTCCATGCCATTCATTATACCATATCATACAACAACATACAACAATTATTTTTGAAAATTTGACAAAAAAATTTAGCCCCCATGGGACTTGTAGCGATTCCCCTTTAGCCTAAGTGTCGAGAACCCGCGCCGATTGTCCGGTTTCCGGTTGAATTGCTACGTCGCTGGCTCCTCGCAATGTCGGAATTGTGTTGTTTTGCTCTCATTCCCGGATGCCGTCTGAACTGTAACAAATACTAAAATGCTTTCAGAAAATATTATAAATAGTCTTGACATTCGTCAAAACTTGTAATAAAGTGAAATAAATTAGGATTATCAAGTAAAAAATCGTTTGTAATTGATTATATTTTTCACATTTAATGGAGAGCATTTAATATACATAGGGGGTAGTATTTTTGAATAGAGTCGTAGATATGATTAATGATGGTAAAATTTCAGTCAGAGAGTTTTTTTTACTACACCCGTTTTCAGCTATCGAAAATCGTGTTTACCAATCAGCTCTGAAGGATGTTGATTTTTGGAAAACCTTTTATACAGTTTCCAATAAGACTTATGAAAGGTTGGTGTCTTTTGAAAAAGTAGATGTGAGTGGATTTAGAAATACTATTGTGTTGACCGGGTATAGGGGTTGCGGTAAAACTAATTTCTTAAAATATTGTCAAAACATTATAGATGGTAAAATTGAAGTAGAAGATTTCGCTGAAGCACGGAAAATTTATTTCGATAATTTTAATGACGATGAAATAACTTCTGAGGATTTATTAGATGAACCAGCATCAGAAAATGCAAAGGAAAAAATTGAAAAAGAATATACAGAGACGTTGAAAAAAATTGCCACTGAAATTAGATCGCCAAAATTGAAAAATCAACCTTCTAATATTATCGAAAGAGATATTGCGAATTATTTAACAGAAGCGTTAAGAGGTGAAAGTGTATATATTAACTTTGATGCTGACAGAGTAGATGCTGTAAAACCATTACAGCATAAACTGGTAAACATTATTTGCGTACTCCTAGGTGAGTTAATTGAAAGCAAACATTTCGAATCAGTTCTAAACTTTTACAACAAAACGATTTTGTCTGTCAAAGGTACATTTGAAGGAATTTCAAAATTGATTATTGATGATTTTTTTGAAACCCTTCAACAAGACGCTGAAACGACTAAGGAACATAAGATACCTCTATTTAAGTGTGGAAATGTTGCAAAGATCGAACGTACTGTCCGACTGATTTTAGATGAATTTGAAATTGATCAATTATGCTTTACATTCGTGTTATTAAAGATATTCATAAAGATTAATGGTGGTAATAGAAATAGATTGTTTATTTTTCTAGACAATATTGATGCAATTGCAAAAAACGGGGACGCGAGTTTTGTGGATACAATATCAAGGTTTTGGGATTTTATTCATGAGATGGGTAGCTTTGTTTCTAAATTATCTTCAGCAAAAGATGATTTTGATTATAAACAAGATTTTGTTACTATATATAACAATATTAATTATGTTATTGCAATGCGTGAAACAACTGCAATGCATATAACTGACCATGTAAGAGAACGTATGAAACAGATTTCAATACATCACGATATTTCTAAGGATTATAGTATTGCTGTTTCAATGTATAAAAGATGCCTATTTTTAGATGAATGGATTTCTAAAGGAGAGATTACAAATAAGAACTTTATTGAAGTATATCAATGCATTTCTAAAATCCGCAAAGATATCTACTTTAAATCCAAAATATCATTGTTGATAAATAATGACTATAAACGTTTTGTCACATGCCTTTGTGATGTTTGTTCTGAGCATACAGAGGAAGTACAGAAGGCCTTTGAATTAATTGAAATGGGACATGATTACACAAAATTCGGCGGTAGATCATATATTTTACGGCTAATTCTTAATTCATTTAAGAATTCGGGCTACTTAACAAAATTGCATGTCTCTAATTTTTACGGAAGATACGATTTTCATTCTGAGATTGGTTATTCTTTATGTAGGGTAGTGATATTACTTCTTGAAAACTTAAAGTCAAGCGTTCTGAAAGATGACGACTATTTTTTCTCTCGTTCTGATAGACTGATATCGTATGACACCTTAATGTCATTTGTGAAAAACCTTGATACCAATGAATACAATATTACCGATCAAATTCCACAGTTATTAGCTGATATGTTCTCTTTACGAAATGAAGAAACATGGAATCACATGATTACATTTGATAATATTTTTGATTTAAATGTCAAATTTCTAAAAAAGCAATTGGATGCAATTAGAAAAGATGAACCGCATGATTTAGTGTATCTTAGAGCAACTTTAGCAGGAAAGGCTTATCTACAATACTTTAGCATTCATTTTGAATATTTCGCTTGTAGATTTTCAAAAAATAGCGATCCACTTTTCGCATGTGATGTTACAATTAATGATTCATATAAGACTATCATAAATCGTGTTTTTAAGCGAGTTAAAAGGTGTTGTTCTGTTCTAAAAGAAACATACATTAATTCATTCAATAAATATGATGACATGGATGATGACGAAACAGAAGTCGAAGTAGTACCGAAGGTGTTTTTATTGTTCGATAAAAAACATGAAGAAAGGATTATACACCATCATATAGCATACCTAAATGCATTCAGAACTTTTCAAATCGTAAAAAAATGCAAACCTAAGAGCAAAGAACTAAAAGAGCTAAACAATTATATGGTAATAGCATTTAAAAATTATCTTGGACTATTGTATGAATATAAAGACTATTACAGTAAAAACAGCGCAATACTGTATAAAGAATTATCTAAGTGCATTGATGAAATAGAGGCAGATGATTATAATATAAACACAAGGGTCACTCGTGATTATTACCATCAAAACATTAAGAAGTGATATTTTATGAATTGGGATGATTTTCTAAAATATGCGCCTGTCATAACTGCGTTAATCTCAATTATTAATATTCTTACCACTATTTGTTTGGCAACTGTAAACATCTTTTTTTCATGGAGAAAAGATATACGCGAAAAGAAGCGCGAGGTTATTCGAACTTATTATTTACCATTGTTAATTGAATTAACGAGCACATCCAATAAAATCTCTATGGAGAAATCAAGTAGTTCTTTGGGCAATATATATGAGTTCGATCAAGGGGCAGATCCTGCCAAAAAGACTTCTCGAAACAATATAGTTGATCTATATTACCGTTCATTCATTGAGTTTTATGATAAGTTGCCGAAATATTATTACAATATTGAGGTTGACAACTTGATATTTCGTACATACGTCCACATGAAGGTTATTGTCTGCTCGTTTGGTGATGAAGCTAATATTCCGGATTATTTGACCAAATATAATACTACATATCCCGAGCCAAATTATAAGGATGTATTGGAATCTCTTAAGAAAATAACTAGTGATTATTCTTGGTGGAATAAATTAACTAATTACTGTAGAAAGAAACGAAAAATTGTGTAGTGTAGATTAATCATTATAAAGAGAAACCCAAAAGTACATGATTGCGTATTTCGAGTTTTCTATATAAATATCGAATAAACTTTAGTTCCCTATTGGAAATTCTAACGACATCATTAAATCCACGATGACGAACAGCCACACTTCGTAGAAGTCCAACAATTGCAGCAAAATTTCAAAAAGCACTTGCATTTCCTGATGTTCTGTTCTGAGTTGGGTATTCGCGCGACACCCGACCGCAGTTTCGTACAACACCTAACCATCAAATCCGAGGACACCCGACCAGCGTTTCGCAAAGCACCCGACCACAGATTCGCATAACATCCGGGCAGCGAACTAAACGAGAAGAAGGACGAGAAAGCGCGCAGGCTTTCCGGGTTCTTCGCCATTATGACGCATGGGGTGGATTTTGGTGCCATGGAAGCTTACTGCACCTATGGGCTGCGCGACGAGCAGGAGAAATACTTTCAGCAGATGAAGAGCCAAATGGTGGCGGACAGGCAACGGAACTGGTCGGGGGAAGGCAAAACCGGGCGGTTGTTCATGCTCTTCATTTCGCTCATCCTGAGTTCATGGGTGCGGCATATCTGGAACAGTACCCGGCTCTATGACTTGTTTTCGTCCTCACTTGAGATACTCGATGAGATGCGGCCAATCCGCTTGATCGAACACTCTAACCGTGCAAAGATGATTACGCCGTTCGTGGGGAAGCAGGTGGACATTTGCGAGGAGTTCGGTTTTGATATACCAGAAGAATGTGCGCCCGCCTATACATCGAAGCAGAAACCAAAACCGAAGCGGGGCCGCCCGCCTAAGCCAAGGGTCGAGCGGGATTTCTATTAGAAAAGTGCGCAAAACTCACGACCCTGTATATCAAGTATACCACCGAAAGACAACAGCCGCGACAGCCCAGTTGCCAAGGTACAGCTAAGTATTTTCTCGTATGGGTTGAAAATCTCCACATTCGAACCCTTGACAACTGGTCATTTTCGCTGTCTGAGCTGTGTGCCGAAAACTGGAAGCTGATGATACCGCAAGGCTTCCGCTGCCTGCACACTCATTCTACGGCGAAAAGCGGCTTCGTTAACTTATGCAACCGGAAAGATTTCGCATGGTGTTCCCCCATGCACCCCCCGCCGCTCCAAAAAACTGATGAGGAACGCACAAAGGCTACGCATACTTCAACGGTGCAAAGTTTCCAAATTGGCTCTCACTCAGACTAAGTTGCTCTATTTCTCCGTACGGATGGTACTATCAAGCCGGAATATCCAGCCGCAAGACGGAAAGATGGTCAATAATTCTTAGAAATCCAATCAATAATTGCGACTTTGACGAGGCACTGTAGAAGCAGACCCCTAATACACCCGTCCCGCTATTTGCCAAAAGCGTGCCGTCTAATACCGCGTCGTAGGTGCGATTGCAGCCTGCAGATATTCGCAGGCTTATTGTCCCACTGGAAAAAATGACTGTTAGCGTTTCTGGGAAAGACTAGTATTCTTTGTTTGTCTTGTGACTACGATACCCAAACCCATTTAAAGACCCGGGAGATCCTGACAATGATCGCGGGTTTAGGTTGTCTCTGTCTACATATGGATTACTCCAACCTGGATGCTCAGTAAGGATTGTCTTTTTGTGAAACTTATCAAGCTCATGTAATTGATTGGTTGTTCCTTCGAATTTTCCAAGGTTCATGTACGTCCTCCTCCTCTCTTAGAAATCTCAGCTGTAATGTTTATAAACGCGGTTATTGCACCCTTAAAGCTATGATTAAAAAATCCAATCACTAGTATTTTGCTTTATTTAATAGATATGGTCGGAAGTCCCATCGAAAACTGAGCCTTCTACTACCGTGCCAGTAAAACCGTTTTAGTCAGCACGTTCCTGTGAAATCTGTATCCGAAAAACTGACCTTCAGCCTTGTGCAATAAGGTTTCAGCGTATCCTCGCGCTCAGTAGCTGATAAATAGGTTTTCAATGGGAATAGATACGGCAACACCAGCAATCCTTGGCTGGGATTATATAGGTCATAGGGAGAAAAACCTAGTGAGAGTCGTCATAATTTGTCATGACATATGTAACATTTTTAGCGATTTTGTAAGAACCTCGCTCGTGTCCTGCTTAAGCGTGCCGTCAATCGCGACATGGTGGTCTGCCGACACCGCATCGGCGCGCTTTTGATAGAACAGCCTTCGTCTGGCCCCGTCCCGTCCCAGCCTCTGAAGCAGGGACGTCACCGAGTTCGGGGAGAGCGCGGCTCCGTGATAATCCTTGCACACGAAAGTGCGGTTATAATACGTCTGCATGCGGCTTGCTGTTATTGACGGCCTGATGATTTTGAGCGTGGCAATCGCCATGATGGCGAACGCGTCCTTTGCTGAATAAACGTCAAGCAGTTCACGCAGGATATCATGAGATTCCGATTTGACAAGAGCTGACGCCCCGTATGAAAGCATGTCTGTGACGCTGGCAGGGGCTGCCTCTTGAACTGGTACGTATTGGCCGTCAACAATGTGGCCGACCGCTTTCCTGTGTAGTTAGTGAATACAACTTATAAAAGAATCCTATAAATTCTACTCCGCCGTTACTTGAGTAAACTTCACGCCAAAAATACTTCGACGCAGAGCGCTTTCCGCCACTGCCAGCCGTACAACAATAGAACGTTTCCCCTTTGGCGAGCGCACAGTGAACACGATGGGCGCGTTAGTATTTGCGAACTCAATACTCGAAACAATCCCGTCGCTTCTGAACATAGCCTGAAAATCCTCATAAACCGGAGGCCTAAAATGCCAGAAGATTATTCGTTCGTCTTTTTCTTTGCCCAAATACACAACAGGCTTAAAGTCATATCTCGGTAGGTACATCTCCATCAGTAGTTTAAGCTCATCGCTTATCAGCTCGCTCCGCTCATCATAGTCGATTTCACTAAATCGGATTAAATCAGTAGCAAGTACTACATCCGTACTGGTGCCTTTTGGAGGCGTAGGCAACAACGTATTACCGACCGGTTCCATGACAAAATGGCGTATCAATTAAATCTCTCCCTATGCAACCATCGAAAACAGTGTTGATAAGAATAGCGTTAGTGAAATTGGCGCGGGTAAATGCTACTTCGATGTTATTTCCTCAGAAAATATAGCGCCTGTCAACTTGACATCGGTGAAAACAGCTCCTGTCAGTTCTGCGCCAGTAAAATCTGCACCTGTAAGATTGGCTCCAGTGAAATCCGCTCTTGTAAGATTGGCTCCGGTAAAGTCTGCTCCTGTAAGATTGGCACCGTTAAGGTCAGCGTCGGTTAAATCTGCACAGTGAAAATGTGTGGGCAGAAGTCTGGGGAATCTCGGTTCCTCTTCAACTGCCATCCTATCCTGTTCAGAGAACATGAAGCTAGCGTTCTTAAGGTTTGCAAAAGAAAAATCAGCTTCAAATATTGAACAATCTTCTATATAACATCCTTCCATATTCGCGTTACGGAAATTGGCACCAGTTAGCAGTGAACTGTAAAAATCTGTTTCTTTTAGCGTTGAACCTCTGAACTGAGCATATCGAAGATCTAGCTGTGATAAATCTTTCCCTGAAAAATCTAAACCAGAATAGTCCCCCAGAATACCTATGTCTGCAGGATTGTCATAAAGCTGCTGAGCTATCTCGTCCTTATTTTGCCACTCTGTATACACCGTATGCGTTCCCGCCATGTAATCGCCTACATTTACAAGAAATTTTTCACTTTTATTGATATTTATAAACGGGCTTTTATCAGCTAATTCCGCTATCGCGAACCGGGCAATACCTTCAAGAACTGAATAAAAATCAGGAAGTGTCCGCAACATTAACGTGGTGATATCTCTCGCTGAAACTTTACCAACATATCGCTTTCGTAATACGAGAAGATCATCCCAGAGCTTGTCAAAATATACAAATATATCCGAAATATCATAGCTGTCAATAAAACGCTGGGTTTTGTCAAGATATAATTTTTCGCTGTATACAAATAGATCCGCGACATATCTCCGGTCTAGTAAATTAGTATACAACATTGAAAATTCCATACTCGCGATAGCTGATAAGGACGTCTCGTCCTGCAATTTTCGTATTTGTTCGCACCCACTTCGAACATACTCTTTGAAAACGGTAAACCATCTTATTTTATATGTTGCAATGAGTTCTTCTGTTTTCAGCAAATATTCAACTCGCTTGCTGTTAGCGCGGCTGGCAAAATCATTGTCGATTGTAATCCCTCCTTCGGAAGTGACAAGGTATTATCATTGATGGTCGCTATTATTTCTCAAAATGCTTTCTCCATTGTTCTTTCGTCCAATTTTGATCAGCATCTGTAAAGGTATAGCCAAGACTTAATTCTGTACTTGGCAAAAACAAGACCCCTGTTAATCTATGATCACCAACTACTTTTTTAACATTTTCTGATACAAAAACACATGTTTGGTTTTCTTCTATGTTAAAGAAATCACATCCGTCCCAAGTGCTTATATCAATTTTAATACCTATGTTGTTATTTGAGTGTCCATGTATGACTAAACCACAATGTTCGCAGCGATATAGTTCTTTCAAACCAGAATCAGGATGTATTTTAGCCTTTCCAACTGCAATAATCTCCCAGAGCTTGAAGGGTAATACTTTGTTCGAAATATCTACTTCGCGCAGTTTATATCCTGTTAATTGCTGTTTTTCAAAAATAACCGCAGTTCTTTCAGTAATCAGCCAGTCAGAAAACACTGTTGATACAAAGTCTCCCATTTTCTTTCGTTTTATTTCAATACTAATGTTATCATTGTTTTTTTCCGCTCTACTATGACCAGAGAACACTGGGCAATCCACTCTGGAGAAGGGAACTTTTCTCTCGTTATACCAAACATCTGGATATTTATTATCACTGTCTAGTATGTAAAACAAAATAAATACTCCTCTTAATTCAAATACTATACTTATTCTTCATGATCTCACTATATTCTTTGATTGCTTCTATCCCTCTATTTAATGGGATTCCTCTTAATAAAAAATCCTTCCAATCGTAATTCCACATTACTGATGGCTTGTATTTACCTTTATTAGTTAGTGTAGCAAAATGCACAGAACCATACAACTTTGGAATGCGTTTGGTGGTATGAACTCCAGGACCTGAGTTTTTCCAACTATGTTGAGGCTTACCTTGGCAAGCAAGAAGCCTGTGCGTACACTTATACAAAGATTTTGTGTTTTCTTTAGAGTCATAAAAGTCTATATCAAAAATATCAGGCACGAATTTATATTGATGTGGACATAAATGATGGCGCTCTGGGTTACACTTTTTTTGATCATTTTGATTAGGAACGTATTTCTCCTCAGTTTCGGCACCAGTTACCTCTTTTTCTTTTGCCCCGTTATCAGGAGGTCCTTGCCCATTTTCCTTTCCGGTTTTCTCTTCTTGTTTAGCCTTATTATCAGTATGGCCTTCCTCTGACGCATCCTTGCTTGCTTTCATGACATCTTTTGTCGCTTCTCTAGCAGGAGGTGGATTCATGAGTTTATACCAAAAGGCTCCCCCCTGTACAGTTTGTGTTGCTAATATTACTGCCATTGCTATTTCTCTCCAAGTCAACAGTAAAGACCTCCTTCCGTTAATTATAGTTTAACAAACAACCTTCATAGAGTGAAGCATTTGTTTTGAAACTTCAATCCATTTGTTCATATCTGCGAAAAGGCAACTAAATGAACCTACAAGAAGATGTTTATCTAACGTTAAAATAAATATTTGATTGTATAAATCACAACTCCCATTGGTGCTAATAAAATCAAGATACCCAATACGACTTCCCTCTACATCAACGACAACACTTGTATTAACAGCATATGTAGGGTTCATATCTTGGAAAGCTTGTACTAGTTCATTGAGCGATTTTTCAGTTTCCTCTAATCTAAACCTTTCCTCACGTAGCTTAAAGCTGATGCCCACCTTCTCCTTTGCATTAGCATAGATTATGTCAGGTCTGCCCTCCGCAGGAATTTCATTTTTTATGATATGAGAAGACACTTTTTCAAAATTCGACGGAATAACCATATACAGCTTATTCTCGATAATACAACGCTCACTAAAGAAAACAAGGTCACCATTAATTCTGGCTTGCCCACAGGTTATATCAATGACAGCACATTCGGAGAATTCATTTATATTCCCGTCTTCAATGTTTTGCATGTGTTTATTATCTTGCTCTTCCATCAATGCCATTGAATAAATAAACAACTCATCGCCATATACTTTTTTATTCATTTTTTCTCCTTGAACAATGCCGTTTTATATCCTCCACGTAGTCTTGCTTAGAAATAACATAATGCCTTCGTAGAAGTCTAATTAATTCTCCCTAATCAATACACCCTTAACATCAATCCCGCTACTCTGCATAATAATCGAACTCCCGCTACATGACATCTCCATCTTCGACTGCGCGGACTCCACGAGTTGCGCGCCGCTGTCAAGGTTCATGTCCTTTCCGGATTTTATGCCCACTTCTTTTTTGCTGTCGATCATCGTGTTGTCTTCGCTTACGGTTTCAAACTTTTGCTCTGTGGAAAGTGCTATGCCGTCCGCTGGGACAAATTTCATGATATTGCCTTCATTTACTATTTCTATTGACTCCTTAGCCTGAATGTACAAGTTTTTCTCTGTTGTGATCGTCATGTCGTCTTCGCTCTCAATATTCATTGTGGAACCGCTTTGGATAAGGATTGGGTGCGGCGTTATGATTTCTATGCCGTTTTGCTCGTCCTCGTTAATTCTTATAAAGGTCGTATCGTCTAGCGCGGAGATCAAGATTTCATTCCTATCAAACTTGATTTCCTTGCCGAACGACGTCCGCAAGTACTTAACTAGGTAATCTCCTGTTCTCTCTGTATCATCCCTTCTTACTGCAGACGTGGCGTAGGCGAACTTTTCGTCCTCTATCGGGAACACTAGCTGTACGGTATCGCCTTCTTCAGGCATCACATACCAACCGGTATGCGTTTCCATGCTATAGCCTGTGGCGTACTTGAACAGATGCTCTTCGTAGGTGTCTTCCTCTACGCCCCGTTCGGTGTCGTCGTCCAATCGCAGTTTCAAAGTGTCGCATACTACTTCCATCACAGTTCCGTCAAGTATAAGGCCGGTTATGGCGGGGTTGTAGAACTTGGGCGTGGATATAGATTTTTTAGCGGATAGATAGTACATGATCTTGAGCGCGGAATTTACATAGGATAGCGATATTTGGCACACGCGCAAATCGGATCCGTTCAGGCTGAAGTTCTCGCCTAGTCCGCAAATGTACTCGTCCGTTTCAACCACATATCTTGAAATGTCCTCTACGGCCAGTGGATCGCCTTCCAGCAGCTCGCGTCGAAATTCCTTCGATATTGCGTAGTTGTTAGTCACCATCTGGGCGCCTCCGGCGTCAGTGGCGCCGAAATGAAATGTTGGATTGTCGGCGGTTATGGGTATTAACACGTCCTGCGTGTGTGATGCTAGCCTTTTGGCAAATTCCCAGTCTGTTTCGTTGTACTGTAGGATAATGTTTTCTACCGTCATCTCAGGCGCGTTAAACGTAGCTTGGCCGCCGTCTTTACTGATAACAGTTTCGACTATACTTTGATATGTCTGCCCGTTATCCTGAAATGATCGCTTGTGTTTTACTGTGTCAAGCAAGATCGTGTTCGACACCGCGTAGGCCTCAAGTTTGTATATGTCTTCTACGTGTGTTATTTTGACGCTTTGCAGTACGCCTTTGAAGTAGAATACGCCGTCATTCACACAAGTTATGCTTGTGCCGGCGTCCGCGCTCGTAACAGGGGTTTCTTGTAGTTCGTCCTTTATAATGCCGCACACATACAGTGTTTCATGTTCGTTCAGTGTTTTTTCAATCTTTAGATCAATTATGCTCTCAAACTCAAACGGCGATATTTTCAGCATTCCTACATCAATATACTTCATTTTCCATCGTCCTCCTGTTTTTCTTCTTCTGACGGCTCTTTTCTATTTTTTAATTCTTGCAGTTCCATCAGCGTCATCGCGTAGATGAACTCTTCATCGCCGTACTGCTTGCGTTCCATTTCGTTTCCCCTTTACAACTAAGTGTTCTCTCTCTTATCATATTAAACATTTCTTGTTTAGATATATTTCTAAGAATTTGCATAATCAGAGAAATAATCATCATTGCCATCTAGCCAATATTCATACCATGACAAAAATCCACGTTCAGGCGCGCATGGTTGAATTCCTACATCAAGAAAATTCCACATTTGCCCTTGTTTTTCTCCTCTGACAATTATATTCCAGTACTGAGCATCCCCGATATCCATTAGNTCTATGTTCCCATTTGATATTTTCTGCATCATATTATCGTCGGGGTTGTCATCGTCTTCCCATATCCANCATTCTTTAAATGGGAATTCTTTACCAATCTTTTCTTTGTCATAATCCCANTCTTCGAATTTTCTTAACTCACACCCAAATAGCATTTTACCGCCATTTCCTATTTCTGTGTAAAAACGAACCAATTCTTCGGGTAGGACAATACCATTGTCATGCTCGAATCTGCGGATCTTTTCCATAGGAACAACAGGGTTAAGCTTGATATTATTTCCCATTATTTTCTTACTTATTCTTGAAATATCAATACTTGTATTTTTCATTTTGAGCCTCCATCATTTGGATGCGTGGTCACACTCCCGTCAGGATTAAAAACGCGTACTTGTTCTGGATCTGCTACATATATCGTTCTGTTATCTTCAACGGCTAGCTTAGAAAAATATTGTTGACATTCATCACACATTGGCATTGAAACACCGATCGGTTCATCTGAAAGAATTGCTAGCTTTTTTTCAGCATGTGAAGCATAGTATTGTCCTGGAATTCCTTGATCTGCTCCTCCAGAATTTCTTAACTGATGTCCTATCTCCTGTGCCTTATCCATAACATCTTCAGGGGATACATTTGTAAAATCGCTATCTTGCTCCTGTTTTTTCCAGCCGCTTAAGGTGTTAGTCTCCCCATTTGACGCTACAGTTTTTTTCGGCTTTTTATCATACCCATATTTTTCTGCTAAGTCACTTGCCTTTTTCTGTGAGTCGATAGCTTGTTGTATAAGCTCAGATTCTGTTTTTTCCTTCTTTATAGGCTCCTTTTTGGTTACTCCTTGTATATTCTCCTGTTTAGCCACACCCTTAACTATCTTTGTAGCAGTAAGAAGTTTCAATTCCTTAAGACGCGGAGGCTCAGGCGCTTTCGACCCACCGCCAGACTGCCCGCTATCCGCAACCTCGATCATCGCCGCACCTAGAGGGCATAGCGCTTTATCGCCTTTCATGAGCGCCGGCATTCCGTCGATAAGAAGGTCTGTTTTTCCGCCTATCCAGATACTGCACGCGGGCGTACACGGCATAGGCGTTAGTGTACCGCAAGCAGCTGCTGTAGCTGAGGCTACGGCGGGGTTAACTAGAGACTTACATAGCCCAAAAGGCGGGACGTTTGTAACCGGCGCGCAATCTCCAATGTTAGCCTTAAGTTTACCGCCGAGCTGCACCCGGTGCTGCGGTAATACTATCAAATTGCTAGGCGCCGATCCCATAGGNCATTTTAGCTGCGCNCTNAGTACAGTATACTCCTTTGGCAAGAAATCACCTCCTGCAATCAACTAACACTCGGGCTTCTGCCTAGCGGTTTTCCCGCTTATATTTTAGAATACAACAGTGGCGTTGCGTTGCTTGTTGGCGCTTCGGCTTGAAAAGTCTTGGTAAACCGTTTCTGGGATGTCGTTATTCAAAAGTTTCTTCTATTATAAAAGGCCTTTTCGTGGTTATCTTGAAAAAAACGCGAAGAAGTGTATGTATACTCTTCTCCGCCAAAAATATATTTACTGCCATCTATTATCTTATTCATAGCTTCAAACTCTTCGTCTATCTCCTTGGAACGGATACCGGATCCCATAGTAAGGAAATCGCCAGCTTGAGTGATTTGGCCATAATTCCTTTGCGTTCCGCTCACATGTGGATATAGTTTATGAGTAGTTGGAAACAGAACAACTCTTGTTTTATAGAGGCCGGAATTAATTGTTGTTATTAAGTCGCTTGTGTCTCCGGGCATCGCAGGATTTTCATAATCAGGATTACGTAAATAACGCATGTCTGCGCTCTCCTCCTTCCTCCAAGATTAGTATCCCCGAAAACTCCGAATCATTTTCGCCGCTCTTGATCTAGCGTTTTCTGTTCAATCGATACTTCTTCAAAAATCAGGGGTATTTGCTCCCATTATTTTCGTAAATTTTTTGAGTAATGTCACCGGATTATGTTGATATGCATTATAATTCTTCTTTGAAGTGGATGTCAATATATTTGTGTAAATATTTTAATGATTCGGTTATTTTTTGGAAACTATTCAGTGCCTATCGTAAGGAATACGAGGGTCATCGCGTCATCCCGCCCACCTCGTCAACAGCCAGCGAACCCGAAAGTCTCAGCGCCCACCCCAGCGGTATGTCGCTGATATTAAGTGGAACCGGTTTATTATTGCTATAGTTAGTCGAATAAAAAGCGCACACCGTCAGGAACATCACACGCCAGATTGCATGGCAAAGAAGCCCTTACGCCCTGCGCAGGACTTCGATGCCGTTGTTTACCTTTGTTATGGCAGAGAACAAGTCCAGTCTGCGTTTTTTCGCAGTGGATATGAAGCTACGGATTTTCACATGGTTTTTAATGCCGTTCCAGCTACGGAACATGAGCGAGACTTTCTCCTTCGTTTTTTCGGGGCGGAGATCCCTCTCGCATCGAAATCCTAATGGTTGGATTTGCTGCGTTATCCTCATCATCTGGGGATCCTCAGGATTTGCCAAAAGCCGCATAATATATGACAACCATTGAGAAATCCTAAGGATTTTATGTATACTGAAATTATCAAAAAAGGAGGTAATTTGCACCTAGACGACCCACTATTATACGCTTACGATTTAACCGTAAAAGGGTCTGAATTTTCCGGTCGAAAATGATACAGGATAAAGGCTTGATGCTGCTTGCGCTGCATCAAGCCGGAATACACCATCCAGCAACGCCGATCGGGATTCCCAAAATGTCATAACTTTTTTACACTTTCCGGAATTTTGATGACAGAATCTCAGAAAATAGTAGAAATTAAAGCAAATAGCTGTCATAATCATGTACCATTTATTACTTTTAGTGTTTCATCTAAAGTATTAAAATTTAAAGTTATGTTTTCGGGGATTAAACTATCAAATCCATAGACTACATTTTTATCGGTCAATTGGTCTAGGAACACAAACTTACCGTTTATTTTTATACTGGTAGAAAACGTACCTTTTTCATATTCCAATAAAACTTCGTATTGTTCATAGATTAGCATATTAAAAACAAATGTATCAAATGGTGCATCACGTATTGTAGTCTTAATGATCTTTAAATTAGTTCCCCAAGTTTTATTTGCTAGTTTTTTCAACATTTCAAGATTATTCTTTCCCTCGTTACTTAACATACCAATAATCTCCATCTCTATTATAAACTAAATTTGCATCAGTAACCCCAAGGTTTGATTTAATGTAATTCCATTCTTGAAACAATGCGCCAGTTCTTGTTTCAAGCGGATTATGAGAAAATCTAATCGTTTTCCCTTTAGCAATAGCATCATCGAGAACTGGTTTATTGAAATAATCAAACATCTCAGAATCAGTTAAGCCATATTTGTCCTTGATGACATTATATTCACTCCCCAAGTCAAAATACGATGTCTCTCCTGCTTTTGCAATATAGGAATCCGGTCCTGGTTTTTTCCAATTTTCAACGCCATTTTCTATTGTAGGCTTATATTTACCAAGCGTTAATATATCTGAGTTCGGATTTTTAATAGATGAAATCCTTATTGCATCATAATCTTCAATGGGGACCTTGCCTCCGACCTTGCCGTCAATGACTTTTAGCTTACCACCCGAACCCTCAGTGGTCGTCCCCGTACTCTCGTTAGCTAGTCCAGCTTCTCCTGTAAAAGTATTAGCAGTCTCATTTTCAGGTTCGGGCTCGGGTTCAGGTTCAATTTTTACACCCTGCTTGCTAGCCAAAGCCCCTCCGTCAAATACAGCCTCAAAAGGCCACATCACCGCCATCACCAATTCGAATGTACCGCCCTGTTCATCGAATTGTTCATGGAACGATATGTCGAAAGCACTAGAAAACTCGTACGTTATTGTTCTTCCTGCATGGGTAATCTCTATTGACACTGTTTGATATACACCATCTTGCCCTGGTTTCAGGCGCGACCAATCAGCTATTGCTTTAGTTGAATCCAGCATGAAACGTTTATCAGAGTCAAACAAAACTCGACCTGCAACAGTAACGCTAGCTTTGGGTTTCCTGATAACCGTATCGCCTTCTTCAGTTTCTGGATTTATAAATTCAATTTCTACTTTTGTAACTTCTTCAGTAAGTTCCGCTATACCCGCAATTTTTACTTTGTACATGGTTCACCTCCGTCTTAACAAAAATTCTCACAGTCTAACGACACCAGATTTAGTTAGCTCAGCTGATAATCCGCGTTTGTTTCAACATCAACAGACCCGCAATGTTATTGTAGCACGTCTAAACGCGCTGGACAACACTTTTGTGCTTGTACTCGGATGATTCATAATGCGGAGAAAATTCCGTTAGCTGCCCTCTCTATTACGGTAACGGGGTCTTTTATACGTTTATTTCCTTTGTGCCAAATCGATCAGAAACAGGAGGCATGTCTGGTATTCGTACGATTATTCTAAGCTTATACAGTAATGTCGGCGAAATCAGTATGCTTAATTCCACAGTTGGCTACAATAGCGATATCGCTATTAGCATTGCGTTTACCTTCTCTTGCGTTTCACTCTCGTCCAGTTGGAGCATTGTTCAAGGTTTTATAAACAACTTTTCCTTCTCCATCGGCTTGATCTATTGGTGCTATGCCCTTAAATCCATAGTTGTCACCAATTATGACATCATAATTCCGCGCCCGCTCGCGGAAATCAGACTACACAGCTCAACTCATTTCCTGTTTGCACCGCGTGGGTCACTGCCAGTAGTCTCAGGAAAATACGTCTAAGATTGGCTCTATAGCTATACATGACGAACGAGTTCTCGTACCTCTTTACTTTTTTCCCAAGATTAGTATCCATTAAAATCCCGAATCAATCACTCCAGCCTCTCTATAGCTGTTTCAAACTAGTTTTCTACCTTTGGAAAACCAGGGTCACTTTCTCCAGATATTTTCATATTTTTATGAGCAATATTAGTGCCTCTTGTTGATATGCATAATAATTCTTGCTAGAAAGGGTTGTCAGCCGTTTTGTGTAATTAATTTAATCCAGTAAATTTAAACACGCGGTTATTTATTGAATATATGTATACACGCTTGTTGGTACCAACTTGAAAAAACAACGGTGGGGCCGCCGTTCGCCGAAGTTGTTAATCCTTGCATCAATTTGATATGTACCATAAGTCTACAGGTACGCCTTTGATGTTTATTACCGCAGCCAGCCCAAGCAGCTTTCTCAGCGGTTATCTATTTTGCAGCTTGGGTTCTGGGAACACAATAGCACGGAAATGGCATAGCAAAAAGCTGCCGACTCATATATCGCTCACAACACGACATTGACGGTCCCGCAGCTTACTAGACTTTCGCGCAATCCCTAAAAAAGCATTCGTTGCGTTTGATATTCACTCGCTCGACATAGTTTGTCTACATAGGTACTATTCCTTTCAAGGTGTGGAATGTCCACTTATTTTTGTAGAGTAGCTACTGCATCCAATGTGCATATAGCCTCAAATTGCTCGCTGCCATAATTTTCCATTCCTTTCTTCTACTGACCTTTCCCTTTACAACTGTACTAATTTCAATTTCTATTTCAATAGAACCTAAACCATTATTACTGTTATCCAGACAACGCAATTTATCACCTGGGTATATTTTCGTACTAATATCATTTTCATAAGTAACATACCAATGGCTGAAACGCAGATTAGTTTTGCTATCTATATAAAACTTCCATGGCTCCCAAATAGTAAATTCCCTAGTATAGCAGGCGTAGGTGGAGCTAAAGTAAGCAGTAAGTAATTTTATCGAACCATCGAAATATTCAATTCTTCGTGTATTCAAAATGCTTGGAGGAATAGCATACGAAGGTTCGGGTTTTGCAGGTGTGTCATCTTCAAGTAAAGAAAAATGCATCGCATCAGTGTTAGGCTTGAAATAAGCACCCCAATAAAGATTATTCTTAAAAGCTAGATGATAAAGCAAGAAATTCATAAATGCTCCCCCATCTTTCATATAGAACCAGTCTTTTTTATTATTATCATACTCCTTACCAGCATTACCCAAAAAGGTAAAATAATAATGTTTTTTGTCAGTTATATGATCTATCTCCATTTTGTCATAGTAGAGTTTTTCTAAAACCATTAATATTTCATTCCATCTATCCATTACCATATCGTTGAAATAATTGAAAGTATTGTAATCCGCAGCTATTCCATAGCAATGCGGGCTGATCATTTGTCGATCTCTTTGAAACCGTACTACCCATGCGCCATCAAATACGACTGGCAATGTAAACGCCCCTGGTTGCTTAATTGCATTGACAAAATGGTCGATATTTACGTATATTTTACTTGCTTGTTGTAATGAAGGTTCAAGTTTGTCTAGAAAGCTACTATGTGCTTTTTGACCATTTATATAAGAACTGGGTGAACTTTGTCTAAACTTTTCAGCTATCGCAATATGATATGGCTCATCTTTGTGAATTGTAATACACATTAGATTCCACTCAAACCCCTTGCTAACATAAGGGTAAGTGAACCTATAGTAGAATAAATGATCACCTTCATTGAAATTTTCTTCTTTGGGGGCACCTTTTTCTGGCGTATCTGTTTCAGAGGTACCTGTTTCTGGCGTATCTGTTTCTGGCGTATCTGTTTCTAGCGTATCTGTTTCTGGGGTACCTGTTTCTGGGGTACCTGTTTCTGGGGTACCTGTTTCTGGGGTACCTGTTTCTGGGGTACCTGTTTCTGGGGTACCTGGACTATTAACTCTAAATAAACGTTCATACTCCTCTTCACGGCTTACATTACCAAAATTGTCGAATTTCCCATCATGTAATCTCGCTCTTTCATAAATTCTGCTAATTAGTTTTCTCCAGACAATATAAACCTGGTCTATACATATAGTTATAGTTCTCAGAGGTTCGCTAGTTTCGCATGTTGCATGATAGGCTATTTCTATCTTACATCTCTTTATGCTAGGCACTTCCGGTCCTGTCCCGTTGTTAGGGGCATTGTGTATTCCTTCAGTAATATATTCTAGTACATTATGTTCTTTTACTCTTTCTGCTTGTAGTTGTATCGTTTTTTCTCGATATGCGTCAAAACCAACAATTTTGTCATCACCGCAACCAGATGAAACTCCTATTGTTACAGTATCTATATAACATTGGTCGCCTTCTATTTTTACTAAAATCTCATCGAATCTGGTTCTTGTTTCATCCGATGTTGGCAATGCGGGCGTTTCCTGTTCAACTTTTACTAAGTCACTCATTCCTTGATAGTAAAAGTTATTCAATGGTACTTTTTGGTCGCTAATTACTCTTTCTAAAAAAATTTCTTTGGGAAATTGATCAATTATTAGTACTTTTTTATCACACCGAATTTGAAGCTCCAGCTTAACCGGGGTTTCACTTTTCGGCGTCGACTTTATATCTCCTAGTTCTGATTGTAATAATAATGATCCATTATTATCTTGTATTATTTGATCTGCCGAATTCTGTGCCATCTGCGATTCCATTGGTCTTCCCTGTTGTGAAATGGATACTTCTTCTGCTTGAATAATACTATTCTCTGCTGGTATCGTTTCATCAACTACCGACGCACAACACATTGTCACTCCAACCTCCTTTAACTCATTTGTTTGTAATCTAACTGTATCATTGTATCATCAATATTGTTCCAACCATTAAAAAACTGTGCTAGGAACTATCGCCTCCCTGAAATTCGTGTCTTTTACTATTGCATTGGTTATATCAGCGCCCGTAAGATCAGCACCGGTGAAATCAGCACCCGTGAGATTAGCACCGGTGAAATCGGCACCGGTGAAATCGGCGCCCATGAGATTAGCACCAGTGAAGTCGGCATTTGTTAAGTCTGCATTTCGGAAGCTCGTTGGCAAAAACCCGACAAATCTCCATACGTTATCATCAGTCAATCCAACTTTCGCCTTTACATTTTTAAAATTCGCGTTATTCAGCTTAGCGTTAGAAAAATCAGCTTCATATATTGAACAATTGCCCAAGTAGCATCCTTCCATAAAGGCACGACGAAAGTTAGCGCCAATAAGAGAAGACCCTTCAAAATTCGTGTTTTTAAGTGTAGCTCCTTGAAAACGGGCATAACGGAAATCCGTAAACAAAAATTCTTTATTAGAAAAATCTAAGTCGGAATAATCACCATAAGTATACTTTTTCGCAAGATGTTTATCAAACCATCTAGTAAGACTATCAGCATTTTTGTTTTTTCTTTCGGAATAAACAATCTCTGTTTTGGCCATGTAATCGCCCACATTCACCTTAAATTCTTCCCCTTTTTCTATATTGGCAAACGTACTTTTATCAACGCATTCTACTATAGCGAAACGGGCGATATTTGCAAGGTATGAAAAAAAACATGGCAGTGTCTGCAAAATTAAAATTTTCACTTCTCGCGGAGAAATCAGTCCAATATACCGTCTTTTCATATTGGTCAGATCGTCCCAGAGTTTATCAAAATAAACGAATAGAAACGATAAATCATATTCTCCAAGAAAATACTGATTCTTATCAAAATAACTTGTTTTATCGTATACAAAAACCTCCGCAGAATATCGGCGATTAATGAAATTTGCATACAGCATCGTGTAGTCCAAATACGATATTGCGGATAACGCAGACTCGAGCTGTAGTTTACATATTCGGGCGCATATGTCATTGAAATGTACGGTAAAATCCTGAAGCCAGTCGTTTTTTTTAGTCGAAAAAAGTTCTTCAGTTTTGATAAGGTATTCGTTTCGCTTGTTTTCAGCATACGTAAGAAAATCAGATTTCATATCAAAAACTCCTCATTGTGTTATATGCGTTTATATTTTCTTGACGCTTTCGAATTATTGATCACTACAACACCATCACATACTTCTGCCGCGCACAACCTTCCGCTACTGTTCCTCAATTCCCATGTTTTCGACCATACGCAGCGCCAGCAAAATCGCTTGCTCGCGCGTAGCTATTGCGTATCCCGCCGCCTGTTGTACGCTTGTTACCGCTCGCGGCGCGAACACATTGTAGCCTACGCCAAGTATGATCCTGTTAGCCACCATGAA
>JGI24702J35022_10000491_pt1 | contig 23935 bp, 19 predicted proteins | sample TergutTh196P4_FD_35022 | JGI IMG/M metagenome (IMG submission 35022)
ATCGGGTGTTCATGGGCATGTTTGCCCATCGTGAAACGGCGCATGTTGCGCAGTACCAGGAGCGTGTGCTGATCCACGGTATAGGCATGGATCAGGTCGTGCTGCATCTGGCACATAATCTTCCGCCAGGGCGGCAGATAGTGTGAAAGGATGTCGTATTGGTTCATCCGGCGGAAAGCATGCAGAACGCCATGCTTTTGCTGGAGGATTTCGAGAAATCTCGCGCGGTTGACAGGATCGAGGCGGAACGCGGCATTGACGCGAGTGCGGTGAGTCCAGAGCGCGCGCAAGGTGCGCGCGGTCATGCCCTTGAGTTCGAAGCGTTGTTGCAGCAGCAGGAAACATTCGAGCAGGGCGGGGGGATGCCGCTCGAAAACCGTCTCATCGCGGATATCGAGCAGTTCGCGCACCGCCTGGAAACGCTCATTGATGACGATGGCCGGAAATTCACGCTCCGGAAAGATTTCGTCACCGTAATTCTGGAGCAGGATGCTGTTGATCTGGGTGAGTTTTTTGGCCGCCAGATAGTAACGCTGCATCAGGATTTCCGAAGCGCGTTTGGCGGCGGTGGCCTCGATACCCATCGCGCTGGCAAGGCGTTCCTGATAGTCGAACAGCAGGCGGTCTTCGGCCCGGCCCGCAAGGTAGTGCAGGCGGATGCGCACATGTTGCAGGAAGCGTTCCACGCTGCGCAGATCGCCTGCTTCGTTGCCGGTAATCAGGCGTTTGTGCGCCAATTCCTGCCAGTTGCGGCCCAGGCGGGCGGCGCGGGCGATCCAGCCGAGCAATTGCAGATCGCGCAGGCCGCCGGGGCTTTCCTTGCAATTGGGTTCCAGCGCGTAAGGGGTTTCGTCGTAGCGCGCGTAGCGCTGGTTACGCTCGAACAGCTTGGCGCGGAAGAATTCGCGCACGTCGATTTGCGCCCGGTAACGCATCCAGAACTGCTGGAACAGCGTCTCGTCGCCCGTGAGCAGGCGGGATTCGAGCAGGTTGGTCTGCACCGTGATGTCGGCCTGCGCGGCTTGCAGGCACTCGTCGATGGTACGAACGCTGTGGCCGATGGCGAGTCCCACGTCCCACAGCGCGCCGACCAGTACCGAGAGGCGGGCTTCCAACTCGTCATTGGAGGGTTCGGGCAGGAGAATCAGCAGGTCGACATCGGAGTGCGGAAACAACTCGCCGCGCCCGTAACCGCCTACCGCCGCCAGTGCCGCATTCGTGGGCATGCGACAAGCTTTCCAGAGTCTGGCGATGACCGTATCGACCAGCGCCGCGTGTCCGTGCAACAGTCGCGTGGTCAGGGGTTTGGCCTCGTAGGCGGCGCGCAGGGTGGCGCGCCCCGCTTTGATGCGTTTGCGTCCGACGGTGATTACCTGCTTCAATCCGGCAGAGGGGCTGTTGATCATGGGCGCTGTCAACCGTTCAGTTCATGGCAGGGGAGCCGGGGGCAGCGCGGCAATAGCGTTGGCGGTGGTCGTGGCGAGCGTTCCGGTCACCAGTTTGGGCGGCAGCGGGCAGGCGGCGGACAGTGACAGGACTTCCACGCCGTTTTCGGTGACGAGTACCGTGTGTTCCCACTGTGCCGACAGGCTGCGGTCGCGGGTGATGATCGTCCAGCCGTCGGACAATTCCGAAATGGCGGCCTTGCCGGCGTTGATCATCGGCTCGATCGTGAAGATCACTCCGGGCTGGAGTTCGATGCCCGTGTTCGGCTGGCCGTAGTGCAGCACTTGCGGTTCTTCGTGGAACTTGCGTCCGATGCCATGTCCGCAGAATTCGCGCACGACCGAGAAACCGTTACCTTCGGCATGTCGCTGGATGGCGTGGCCGATATCGCCCAGACGCGCGCCGGGCCGCACAGCGGAGATGCCGAGCCACATACATTCGTAAGTCACCTGGCACAGGCGTTTGGCAAGGATGGAGGCGTCATGGATGATGAACATCCGGCTGGTGTCGCCATAAAACCCCGTCGGAGAAATGACGGTTACATCAATGTTGAGGATATCGCCTTTTTTCAGCGATTTTTCCCCTGGAATGCCGTGGCAGACCTGATGATTGAGCGAAGTGCAGATCGAAGCGGGGTAAGGGATATAGCCCGGTGGCGTGTAGTTGAGCGTGGCGGAGGTCGTGTGCTGGACATTTTTCATGTAGTCGCGGCACAGGCGATCCAGTTCGGCAGTCGTGATGCCGACCCGGACGAAGGGTTCGATGTAATCGAGCACTTCCGCCGCCAGACGGCAGGCGATGCGCATTTCTTTTATTTCTTCCGGTGTTTTCGGGAGGGGTTTGTTCATTGTTGAGGCGCGATAAGGAGTGAGAATACGAGGCTAACGCATACGGCGTGAGCGAGCAAATCCCTCGAGGGTGCGGTGGTGTCTTCCGCCCCTGTCATTCTGAGCAAAGCGACTACGCCTGACGGCTCCACGCTGCAATGACACTGAGGCACTACCGAGGGTGCTATTCGACCGATTCAAGCGTAAATATCGACGGCCTGTCCGTTGGGATTCAGGCTGTGCTCGATGGCTTGTCCGAACGAGAGAGAGCGGTTTGAGTCGTTTTCCTGCGATTTGCCTGCCGGGTTTTTTTCCATGTTGGCGCGGGCGATTTCGGCGCGCGCATCGGCAGCCATTTGCGCTGCGGCGGCGGCCACGGCACGATCCTGGCCGGAAGGGTCGGCAGGCGCAAGTGCGGCGGCGCGGATTTGTTGGGCGCGCACGAGCGTCTCTTCCGGCGTGCGTCCCTTCGAGGTGTCGATGCCGACTTCTCCGGCCACTGCGTAACGCTGACCGTCCGGACCTGTTTCGTAGCTGTAGCTTGCGCCGGAAGTCACCAGGCTGCCGCCTGCGGCCATGTGCGCGGCTTCGTGCGCGCGCACGGCGCGATCCGTGGATTTAAGTGTTTCGAGCTGGCGGCGGTCAGGGGCGCTCAGTTCTTCGGTGCGGGAGTTGCCCGTTTTTTGCGAAACGTCGTCACTGCGCGGTTTCGGCGTGAAAACATTCTGTTCCGCGACTTGCCCGGACGCATCGGAGCGCCAGCGATTCGCATATGCCGAAGCTGCCTGGGTCGAGATGTCGATCGAGGATGAGGAACCGGAAATCATGAAGAATCGGAGGGTGACAATGAAATGACGGGCAGGGTGAACTGCCGCCTCTCCGAGTCTGGATTACAACGGCGTGCGGAAAAAGCGGTTTTCTTGCCGGGATGCGCGCTATTTCTCGGGCAGGGATGGAAAAGTGCCGTTGCAGGATGTATTTCTGCTCGCTCAAGATTGACCACCTGGCCGGGTTGATAAACCTGAGCTTTGAGAGGGAGACTGTTTTACTCGACCGCCCCAACTGCCGCGCGCGCGATCCGACGCTGACGCACGCTGCTGGCGAGCAGGTCGAGCACGGCTACGCTGTCTTCCCAGCCGATGCAGGCATCGGTGATGCTTTTGCCGTATTCGGGTGCGACATCCTGAACCAGATCCTGACGGCCTTCCTTGAGATGGGATTCCACCATCACGCCGATGATGCGATCTTCGCCCGCGCCAAGCTGTCCGGCGACATCGCGCGCCACGTCGACCTGTAGACGGTACTGTTTGCGGCTGTTGGCATGCGAGAAGTCGATCATCACCTTGGACGGCACGCCGGCGGCGGCCAGTTCGCGGCAAACGGCATCGACGCTGGCGGCATCGAAATTCGGCTCCTTGCCGCCGCGCAGGATGAGGTGGCAATCTTCGTTGCCGCGCGTGGCGACGATGGCGGAATGCCCCGCCTTGGTGACGCTCAGGAAGTGATGCGGGGATTGCGCGGCCTTGATCGCGTCGACGGCGATTCGTACGTTGCCGTCGGTTCCGTTCTTGAACCCGACGGGGGACGACAACCCGGAAGCCAGTTCGCGGTGCACCTGGCTCTCGGTGGTGCGCGCCCCGATTGCGCCCCAGGATACGAGATCGGCGAAGTACTGCGGCGTAATCATGTCGAGGAATTCCGTGCCCGCTGGCAGCCCCAGTTCATTGATTTCCCACAGCAGGCGACGCGCCAGCCGCACACCTTCGTTGATCGCATAGCTGCCGTCGAGATGGGGATCGTTGATGAACCCTTTCCAGCCCACGGTGGTGCGCGGTTTCTCGAAATAGACTCGCATCACGATCAGAAGATCGTTCTTGAGGCGATCCGCTTCGGTCTTCAACCGGCGCGCGTATTCGCAGGCGGCCTGAGCGTCGTGGATCGAGCACGGCCCGATGACCACCAGCAGGCGGTCGTCGGCCCCGTACAGGATTCGATGTATGGCCTGGCGCGCGTTGAAGGCGGTCGCCGTCGCCTCGGATGTCGCCGGAAATTCGCGCAACACATGCGCGGGCGGAGCCAGTTCCTTTATTTCGGCAATGCGGACGTCGTCGATCTGGTTCTTGAGCATATCGGGTTTGAGATCGGGGAAACGTTGAATTGTAGCCCACCCGGCGCCCGTCGTTATGGCTTCGCCTCACCCGTCTTCATGTTCCGGGGCAAACGGCGCGTCGTTTTGAGTCGCTCCGTGCTCAAGTTCACGCAACACCCTGAAAATTTCGCGGTACGCGCGGGGAGGGCGTTGCTGTTCGCGTTCTTTCAGGGCATTGCGCCGCAGGGCGCGTAGACGTTGAATGTCGACTCCCGGCCATTCGCGGGCGATGCTTTCAACCGTTTTTTCATCGGCGAGCAACTCGTCGCGCAATCGCTCCAGTCGGCGCTGACGCGCGATCTCGCTTGCCGATTGGTCGCGCAGCGTGGCGAGTCGGGCGCGAATCGGCTCCGGATCGACGCGGCGCATGAGTTTGCCGATGTATTGCATCTGACGGCGCAGGGCTTCGTCCTTGCGGGTAAAGCGGCGCGCCTCGTTGATGGCGGCCAGCAGTTCCTCGGGCAAGGGGATTTTCTCCAACTGGCCGGGCGTCAAGGCAAGCAATTGCGCGCCCAAGTCCTGAAGACTGTGCATCTCCCGCTTGCGACGGCTCTTGCTCGGCGGCTCGGAGACATCGTTGTCCGATGAATGAGGGGGGGCATTGGGATTGGGACGAAAAACCATTGTGGTCAGCAAGAGAGGGTCATGAACAGGGTAGAATTATAATTTTGTCCAGTGCCGTTCGCTCAATGACTTCCAACTCCGGTTTTTCCTGCACCCCATCCCAACTGCGAGAAATTGCCTCCGACATTCTCAAGGCTGCCCGCAAAGGCGGCGCATCGGCCTGCGAACTGGATATATCGGAGGGTTTCGGCCAGTCGGTTTCCGTGCGCATGGGCGCCGTCGACACCATCGAATACAACCGCGACAAGGGAGTCGAGATCACGGTGTACCTGGGGCAACGGCGCGGACAGGCAAGCACATCCGATTTTTCTCGTGCTGCGCTTCGTTCTGCGGTAGACGCGGCGCTCTCGATTGCCCGTTTCACTGCCCCCGACCCCTGCGCCGGGCTTGCCGACAAGGCGTCGATGGCGCGTGAGTGTCCCGATCTCGACCTGTTTTATCCCTGGAATATCGAAGTCGATGACGCCATTGCCCTGGCGCAGCGGTGCGAGGAAGCCGCCTTCGCGGTCGACAAGTCGATCTGCAATTCCGAGGGTGCGAACGTCTCAACCCATCAATCGCATTTCGTTTCCGCCAACAGTCACGGTTTCATGGAAGGTTTTGCCAGCACTCGGCACGGACTGTCGTGCGCGGTCATCGCGGGCGAAGGCGAGGCCATGCAGCGGGAATACTGGCACGACACCCGCCGCGACGCTTCCGAGCTTCTTTCCGTCGAAGACATTGGCCGCATTGCCGGTGAGCGGGCGTTGGCCCGTTTTGGCGCAAAGAAAATCCGTACCCGTCAGGCTCCGGTCATCTTTGAAGCGCCGCTTGCGGTGGGACTCATCGGCAATTTCGTGCAAGCCACAAGCGGCGGTGCGCTTTACCGCCGTTCGAGTTTTCTGCTGGATACCCTCGGTCAGCAGGTGTTTTCGCCCGTCATTCACATCAGTGAGCGTCCTCACCTCAAGAAAGCCTTCGGCGCGACCTGGTTCGATGGTGACGGGGTTGCCACTCATGATCGTGAAGTGGTGATCGACGGCGTATTGCAGGGCTATTTTCTCTCCACGTATTCCGCCCGCAAGCTCGGTCTTCAGACCACGGGCAACGCGGGCGGCTCGCACAACCTGCGGGTCAAGGCCGGTGAAGACGATCTCGACGCGCTGCTGCGCAAGATGGACAAGGGGTTACTCGTCACCGAACTGCTTGGGCACGGCATCAACTACGTCACTGGCGATTACTCGCGTGGCGCGGCGGGTTTCTGGGTGGAAAAAGGAAAGATCAAGCACCCGGTGCAGGAAATCACCATTGCGGGCAATCTGCGCGACATGTTTCGCGGCATTGTCGCCGTCGGCAACGACGCCCTGGCAAGGGGAGCCAAGCATTGTGGTTCGATTCTGATCGAAAACATGAAAATTGCCGGTTAGTGACTCACGTCCGGCTGAACGCGGCGCGCAACTTCGGCTACAATCCGCGCCGCGTGCGTCGATGTTGACATTGCAGCGCCATGCCCTTGTAGCTCAGTCGGTAGAGCAGCGGTTTTGTAAACCGAAGGTCGCGGGTTCAAATCCTGCCGGGGGCACCATTTCATCATCTCATGACGTTTCATGAAGCCCAAAAAAGTCAAACGCCGTAAGGGTTTTTGGCTTTTTTTGTCCACTACCGTCTCAGGAAGTCTGTTGCAATCCGGGGGGAACTGGTGGCAATATTGGGGGTAACTCAACTCCTCGAAAAAGGAGTTCCCCCCAATGACGCTGACTGCCACGGAAATCAAGAACTTCAAGCCTTCCTCAAAGCCCGCCAAGATCAAGGAGGTGACACCATGCCTTTGACAGATGTACGGATTCGCACGGCAAAACCTGCTGAAAAGCCATACAAGCTTTCAGATGAAAGGGGGCTTTTTTTGTTTGTTTCCCCTTCCGGGGGGAAATGGTGGCGAATGAAGTACCGTTTCGGCGGGAAGGAAAAACAGCTATCACTTGGCGTCTATCCGGATGTTTCTCTCAAAGACGCCCGGGACAGACGCGATGAAGCTCGCAAATTGCTCGCCAATGGGATAGACCCTGGCGAAGTGAAAAAGGCGCAAAAAGCCGCCATTTTCGCCGCAAGTACAAACAGCTTCGAAGCGGTGGCGCGCGAATGGCATGCAACGTGGAAAGTCGGCAAGAGCGAGGAACACGCAAAGAAAGTCATCGCACGACTCGAACGCGATGTGTTCCCGTGGATTGGTAAAAAACCGGTATCGGAGATAAGCCCTCCGGTCGTACTGAACAACGTTCTCAGAAGAATCGAGCAACGCGGGTACAGTGAAACCACTTTCCGGGCGAAAGGCGCGATATCTCAGGTAATGTGCTACGCCATCGCAACAGGACGAGCGGAACGAGATCCCTGTCAAGACCTTCGCGGGGTGCTGGCCTCACCGGAAAGAGGGAATTATGCGGCAGTCACGACACCAGCCGAAGCCAGAAAACTGCTGCTTGCAATGGACGCTTTCAAGGGAACCTACACCGTCCGCGCGGCGCTCCTCCTCGCTCCCCTGCTGTTTGCCCGCATCGGAGAACTGAGAACGGCCAAATGGACGGAAATCGACCTTGAACGCGCCGAATGGCGCTACACAGTAAGCAAGACGAAAACTGAACACCTTGTTCCACTAGCAAAGCAGGCTGTGGAAATCCTGCGTGACCTGCACCAACTCACGGGACATGGCGTATACGTTTTTCCGGGTGCGCGCGACCATGAAAAGCCGATGAGTGGCGGGGCGATCAATGTCGCTTTACGGCGCATCGGATACGACACAGGCAAAGAGATGACCGGGCACGGGTTTCGGGCAATGGCTCGCACGCTGTTGGCGGAAGAACTGCATTTTCCGCGCGAGGTAATCGAGCATCAGTTAGCGCATGCCGTAGCGGATACTCTGGGCACTGCTTATAACCGCACCAAGTTTCTGAAGGAACGGAGGGTGATGATGCAACAGTGGGCAGACTATCTCGACCGGCTGAAGAAGGGCGCAGATATAGTGGAGTTGAGACCGACAAAAATGGGCTGATGATTTGCCGGTGACTTGAACACGGGTCGAACGCAATCCTCGCCATTGATGGCGAGGTGACTCAAAAAAGAACTGTCCTGGCAACCCTCTTCTCAGCAGTTATTAAGTAGCGCTTAATAACTGCTGAGAAGAGGGTTGTGCAAAAAACACACAGGTTTAAACAAGCCATTCGTTCCATGCCATCCCATAACGAATATTTTTTGATGAACTATTGACTGGGTTGGCCGTCAGGTATCAACTGGAGGTGCTTTCCGAGGGCATCGCGCCCTCAAGCCTTCATTGTAGAACGTCAACTATGAAGCCCGGTTTTCAACCGGTGTTGCGGTCGTTACCCGCCTTTAAAAAATTCCGTCTCTTTGGAGCCGGTCGCCCTTCGGGGCTGAGAGTTGCTGTGCCCTCTGAGGCCAGCCTGAGGGATAGAAGCAGAGCATTGTCAGCAGGGGTTTCCCCTGCGCATGGCTGTCCTGTTTCTGTTCATCCGTTTGGTTCTTGCCTCCCGTTTTTTCATCAATTTTGTGGGCGCACGCCCATAATTTTTTACGGCGGCAATTTCCACTCGGAGCCAGAGGTAGACGAAAGCCCTGTCAAGGCTTGGGGAAACCCAGGTCTTTTCGACAAATGTCGATCTAATCGGCACTTTTTATACCCGAAGGCGTGTTCCTTCCGGGCACGGTTTCGGGGCCTGACCATGAAACCGGAGTTCCGGCGCACCTGATGTGCCGATGTCGTTTGACCCTTTGAGGTCATCTGCCCGGTGCGGCAATTCCCCATGTCAGGGGGTTGCCTGCCTACCAATGCCTTGAAGCGCCTTTCGCGCCTCGGGGCATTTTCTCCGCTGTGTGCCTTTGAGCCATGTATGACGTGCCCTTGAGGCGGCGTCCGTCTTCCCCCATTCCATTACTGACTTCGGTCAGCCGTGTCGTCTATAGGGCGGCACGGCTTGAGAGAAACGGCCTCGCGTATCCGTTGCGGAACGGGTGCAGCCAGACGAGCCGGGGGGAAAACACGATTTTTGATTGCGGTGCCCTGAAGTAGCACCGCGCCGGAGATGACACCTCCGGGACTGCCTCAGCTTCCGTTGAGAAGCTGGCTTGCCGCAAGGCGGGTGCCACATCACGCAAGGCGTGGTGCTGGTTGGCGATCACTTTTACGAACATCCGCGCCGCTTGCGGCAAAACACTGGCAACGAACGAACTGATTTTTAACCACGCATTGAGGAGCAACCAATGAAACAGCACCACAAATCCCGCGATCCATCCCCGCCACGGCCATGCAAAAGCCGGGGAACCGCACGCACTTATGAGACACCCAGGCTGGAAGACATACCCCTGAACCCTAAGCGTTGCTTTGAGGTGCTGCGCCTCATTGTGCAAGAGCACAACTGGCGGCACAGCAGCAAGAACAAGGGGGTAAGCCACAAGACGATGGCCGAACGGGGGCGCTTTTGCTTCTGGTTATTCGACTTCCTGCGCCAACCTCCCTGGCACTTCAAACTCGATCCGCGTTCTTTTGGTGAACGGCATGTCGTCACCGTCACCCAGTACTGGCAGGCCGAGGCGAAAGCGGGCCGGATGAGTCCGGCAACGATTCAGACCTACTTCAGTTTCATGAAGACGTTCGTGGGCTGGATCGGCAAGGCGAAGATGGTGAAGGCCATTGGAAGATATTTTGACGACCCGAATCTCTACAAACGCACTCTCGCAAGCAGTATCGATAAATCCTGGCGGGCACAGGGCGTGGAATTCGATGAAGTGATCCGGGAAGTAGAAGCCTATGACGTGCGCGCTGCCGCATCGTTAAAACTCATGCGGGCATTCCATTTGCGGTTCAAGGAATCCTTGATGCTCCGTCCGCACGTCGACGTGATTTCGGCAGCACGGGCAAAACGCCCCGATAACGGTATCGCGTTCTATCTGGACACGCACCGGGGGACGAAGGGAGGGCGCGAGCGCATGATCCCGATTGACAGTCCCCGGCGTGAAGCGGCCATCGACTACGCGCGCAGGGTTGCCATGGGAGCCAAGGATAGCGTAGGTGATCCGCGCCTCGATCTGGATCAAGCATTGCGCCGGTTACGGTACGTGATGGAGCGGTTCGGCATCACCCGCGCCGCGCTCGGCGTAACGCCTCATGGGCTGCGGCATCAGGGAGCGGCTGAAGAATATGAGGCGATGACGGGACAAAAACCGCCGGTGGCTGGAGGCAAGCTGGTCGATCGGGAAAGTGATCGCCGCGCACGGGAGAAAATTTCGGCAGATTTGGGTCACGGGAGAACGGTTATAACCAGTGCGTATTTAGGCAAACCCATTGCTGTGCGCGATAAAGTGCAGGAAAAAACCCCGTGCAACACCCCGGTCATGATGGGTTTTGATCGGGTTTCTGCCCCTTCATCCGAGTCAAGCCACGGGCAATCTTCTCCAGCAAATCCGGTCGTTCTGCCTCAAGCACGTTCGCCCATTGAGTGACAGCTGCTTCCCAATCGGCCTGCATTTTGACACCGGCGGCGTCGATGCCGATTCTTCGGAACTCATCAACCTCGCCGCGTGTGAACCGGAGTTTTTTGCCTGAACGGAGCATGGTTTTGCCTTTCCTGTCAGGGGTTGGCCGTCTGAAGAGCAGCGTACTGGACTGTCTTGCCGATCTTGAGCCTTGCCGCTGCTTCCCAGACTGATTTTGGTTTTTCACACGCCAAGCGGCGGACGGTCTCGTGGAGCCACTGGATTCGACGCTAGTCAATTCACATGCCGACTTGAATCCGCATTAAACTGAGTCTTTACCTTTCTTCTTTTAAGACCTGTTTTCGCACAGTGTGATCCTTACCAACAAAGCTGGTCTTGGCAAGAAGTCGGAGCTTACATGACCGAACCAACCATCACTTGTCCTAAGTGCAAGACAGAAATTCCGCTTACGGAATCCTTGGCGGCACCACTGCTTGCAGCATCCAAGCAACAGTTTGAGGCCAAATTGTCGCAAAAGGATGAGGAGATCGCGAAACGCGAACAGTCCGTACGTGACAAAGAGAAACAACTGACGGAATCCAGACGGACTATTGACCAGCAAATCACCGAGCAAGTCGCAGCACAACTCAAAACAGAGCATGCGAGAATAGTTGCAGAAGAATCAAAGAAGGCGAAGCTCGCCGTGGCAACGGAACTGCAAAGCAAAACTCAGGAACTCGCAGATATTCAGGAAGTCTTGAAGGCTCGCGATGAAAAGCTTGCAGAAGCACAGAATGCTCAAGCCGAACTGATAAAGAAGCAGCGGGAACTAGACGATGCAAAACGTGAGCTTGAACTGACCGTCGAGAAGCGCGTACAGGACGGCTTGACGGAAGTTCGCGCCCATGCGAGGCGCGAGGCTGAAGAGAGTTTGAAGCTGAAGGTAATGGAAAAAGACCAAACAATCGCTTCCATGCAGCAAAAAATTGAAGAGTTGAAGCAGAAGGCCGAACAGGGTTCCCAACAACTGCAAGGCGAAGTGCAGGAACTTGAACTTGAAAGCCTGCTACGCGCCAAGTTCCCCTTGGACACCATTGACCCTGTACCCAAGGGTGAATTTGGCGGCGATGTACTCCAGCATGTGGCAAGTTTAAGTGGGCAACCCTGCGGCACTATCCTCTGGGAATCCAAGCGCACCAAAAACTGGAGCGACGGGTGGCTTGTCAAACTCCGCGAAGACCAGCGCAATGCCAAGGCCGAAGTTTCCGTGCTGGTCAGCCAAACCTTACCCAAAGGTGTCGAATCCTTCAATGTAATCGATGGCGTATGGGTCACTGGCCCGCGCGCCGCGCTGCCGATTGCAACCGTGCTCCGCCACACACTGCAACAGGTCTACATGGCGCGGGTTGTTTCAGAGGGGCAGCAGACCAAGACCGAAATGGTGTACCAGTACCTCACCGGCCCGCGTTTCCGTCAGCGGGTGGAAGCCATCGTCGAAGCGTTTTCTTCGATGCAGGAAGACTTGGACAAGGAACGCAAAGTCATCATGAAGCAGTGGGCCAAGCGCGGGGAGCAGATTGAGCGTGTGATGACGGCAACGGTGGGGATGTACGGAGATCTGCAAGGGATTGCAGGCAGGTCATTGCAGGAAATCGAAGGGCTTGAGCTACCAGCTCTTGAATCAAACTCTGTGACAACCACGAAGGCGCTGGAAAATATATGAGTACATCATTACACTGTCCCTATCGGCAATCGACACTTCTTCAGCAAGCACTTACACCAGACAAGATGCGCATTGCGTTCCTGCTCGGTGCGGGATGTCCCGTATCTGTACGTGTATCTGACGGTACAGAAACAAAGCCGCTGATTCCAGACATTCGGGGACTCACCGAGGCGGTTCATGGCGAGTTGGAAAAATCAACAGAGCACAGCAGCAACTATCAGAAAATAATACAACGCTTCAACGGAAGCGGCCCCACGGTAGAAGAAATACTTAGTCATATAAGGGCACTATATGAGGTAGCGCTTGGTGGCAGTATAGATGGGTTCGACAAAACTGCCTTGTCTAACTTGGATATTGCTATCTGCAACATCATTACCACGAAAGTTAACGCCGATCTGCCGGAATCTGATACGCCTTACCATCAACTTGCAACTTGGATCGGAGGAATCCATCGGGCTCATCCAATTGAAGTGTTCACCACAAATTACGATTTATTGGTTGAACAGGCATTGGAAGCACACAAGATTCCATATTTTGATGGTTTTGTTGGCGCAAAGCGGGCTTTTTTTGATCTTACATCAATGGAGAACGACTTACTTCCGCCGAGATGGAGCCGTCTTTGGAAAATTCATGGCTCGGTAAATTGGTGGCGCACTTCAAATGATGAAGTCGTTCGGCAAGAAGGGCCATCTTCCAATGACCGACAAATGATTTATCCATCACATCTCAAGTATAACCAGAGTCGGCGTATGCCCTATCTGGCAATGCTCGACAGGCTGAGAATGTTCCTTATGAAGGGACAGACAGTGTTAGTCACATGCGGTTACTCTTTTGCTGATCAGCACCTGAATGAAGTCATACTGCATGGTCTTAGAAGCAATCCCAACGCAATTTGCTTCGGATTGCTTTACAGCACTCGTTCCAAGTATGTCGAAATCTTATCGAAAGCGAAAATCCATCCAAATTTGAGCCTATTAGCTGCTAATGGAGCTGTTCTAGGGACAGTTGAAAAAGATTGGCGAATCGATGGACAAATTGAACATCCTCTGCATGGGGTCAGTGTTACAAAGGCGGATTCTTCGGAAAGTGCCTCAGGATCGCCAGAAAATTGTCAATTCCGTCTTGGAGATTTTAAGTACTTTGGAAAATTCCTAGCGCAACAGTTGTCTCGCACAGACGATGAACAGGGGACTACGAATGCAACGTGATCCAACCTTCATCGGCACGGTTCAGGATGTTCTCGGATCGACCATCACAGTCGAGCTGAGCAACGACACCGTAACAGGGCTTAGTTTTGTGCATGGTGAGGGTTACCGTATTGGGCAGGTAGGCAGTTTTGTCCGTATCCCATTAGGTTTTGTCGACCTATACGGTGTTGTTTCACAAGTGGGGGCTGGCGCTGCACCCGAACGCGATCAAGAACAACAAGCCTACGGAAATCGTTGGATAAAAGTGCAAATGGTTGGCGAAGGGCAACGTGGAGGACGTTTTGAGCGCGGAATTTCTCAGCACCCAACGATTGAGGATCGTGTCCACATTGTGACTGAAGCCGATCTTCTTGCAATCTACGGATCCGCTGATCCTCAAGAATTTGTGTCTATAGGGCACCTGGCAAGCGCCGAATCGATTCCTTCTTTGGTTAACATCAACAAGCTCGTGACACGACACTGCGCCATCGTTGGCACCACAGGTTCCGGAAAGTCGACGACTGTCGCAGGGCTATTGATTGCACTATCAAATCCGCAACGCTACCCGTCAGCGCGCATCGTTGTGCTCGACATACATGGAGAGTATGCCAGAGCGTTGGCAGATCGAGCCGACGTGTTTCGGGTGGGGGTACAATCGTCTGATTCGGCACGAGAACTCGTCATACCTTATTGGGCTCTTAGCTTTCAAGAACTGATTGGCCTAACGCTTGGCCTGTTCAGCGATGAAAGGCAATACGCAGCAGTTTCGGACAAACTCATCGAACTTAAGAGAGAAAGTCTCCAAATCCAGCCAAGGGATGGCATAGATACTTCTAGCGTCACTGTTGACTCACCTGTTCCCTTTTGCCTGCACAAACTGTGGTTTGACCTGTACAAGCGAGACCATGAAACAGTTATTCCAAAACCTGGGGCGTCGCAAGATGAGGTAGAAGCAGCCTATGTCTTGGGGCCTGATAACCAGCCTTTGCAACTGGGTGATGCAATGTCTGTCACTCCTCCCCTTTACCGAACGATCAAAACAAGCGGCCCCAAGGAAGAACGGGTAGAACTGGGGAAAAATCCTATAGGGATGCGCCAGCAACTCGCCGGATTGGCGTCCCGATTAAAAGACCCTCGTCTTGCATTTTTGTTCAACCCTGGAGACTGGAGGCCAGATATTAATGGCCAAGTGAAGAAAGATTTGGATTCCTTGCTCGAAATGTGGATTGGAGGATCAAAGCCAATTGCGATCCTCGACCTCTCAGGCATACCGTTTTCAGTGTTGAATGATCTGATTGGCGCTCTCCTGCGTATTCTTTATGACGCAATATTCTGGGCAAGAAATCTCCCGGAAGGCGGCAGAGAGCGTCCCCTGTTTTTGGTGCTGGAAGAAGCACATGCCTATCTATCCAAAGACAATACGGGATCTGCTGCGGTAGCTGTAAGGCGAATTGCGAAGGAGGGGCGAAAGTACGGCGTGGGGATGATGATTGTCAGTCAGCGCCCTTCCGAGATTGACTCAACCATCCTTTCGCAGTGTGGAACGCTGTTTGTCATGCGCCTCGCAAATGACACGGATAGAGGGCATATTACGAGTGCAGCATCTGACAACTTGAAGGGACTTTTTGAGATGCTCCCCGTATTGCGAACTGGTGAAGCCGTGATTGTTGGTGAAGCGGTGAGCTTGCCTATCCGTACCTTGATTTCACCGCCACCACAAAACCAGCGTCCAGACAGTGTGGATCCGAAAGTCGCTGAACGATTAAGCAAGAAAGACGGTTTTGATGACGGTTACGACGGGCCGGGTAGCTGGGTACAGTGCCGAGATCCCTCTGATTACGCTGTGGTAGTTCGCCAATGGCGGCTCCAAAATCCAAACTACTTACATAAGCGTGATGGCAAAAAGACAGATACCATTATCGACCCAACCCAACACCAGAGGTAAACCAATTATGGACTGGAACTGGATCAATACACCAGAGTCTTCAAACATTGCCAGATTTGCTCATAACCCGCATAGCCTGGTTCTCAGAGTTGAGTTCAAGAATGGTGGTATTTACGATTATTTCGATGTGCCTCTTCATGTTTTTGAAGGCATGGAACGCGCAACCTCCCGAGGGCAGTACTTGGCTCGGGAGATTAAAGGCACCTACCGTTATGCACGTACATAGTTTGAGCAGTATCACCCCACTCCTTCCTGCTCCACCGTAAACCCTGCTTCAGCGACAGCATCGCCTAACTCCGCCCATCCGGCTGCCGCAGCAAAGTATCGAATGCGTTCCAGAACGTAGGGTGTTGTTTTGCGGCGAACATCATCTGGAACGTTATCTGGATGCATTTTCCAGGGCTGTAGCTTATGGCCGACTGTTTGTGCCTCTCGGGCGAGTGTCGCGGCGATTCGGAAACCGCCCTCGTCTACGTCGCCCCAGTGGAAAACTGGTGTTGTTTCGGGCAGTTTCAGTAGTAGGCGGATGTACATCGACCGCCAGGCCGGCGAAGGCATACCAGCAGTGTAGATGAGCAGCACCTTTTCGTTGCACCGGCGCTTCGCTTCGCTATGGAACGTCGTCATGTTCTCGATCGTCATTACCTGATGCGGAATACTTCCCAGCCCCTGCACTGTGACAGCAGGCAACCCCACATATGGCGTGTCGAGATAAGCCGTTACCCGTTCCCGAGCGACAATTACGTTACCTGCAAGCAGTACAGGACGCTCTTCGCGGTAGAGGCCCAACTCTTCCCATACGGCAACAGGTTCACGGGGTTTTGCCTCGACACTACCGCACAGGAGCACATCCGCTGGCGCAACCAGCTTTTCAATGCGCTTGCTGTCCTTGAAAAGCCGGGAGCTTACCTCTCGGATCGGAACGGAGATGGCGTTCGAGACGGTTGTTTCTCGAGCTGAATCGATGACCTTTATCGCATCTAACCAGTCTTGCACTGATGCTGGTTTCAGTGACCGAACCGTGCGTAACTGTGCCCAACGCCGTAACACGTCATCGAGTACCGGGAAACATTTCATGTGCGGCGCAAACTGCGATGCGGCTTCGGACAGAACGTCGTCCAGAAGTTTTTGCCCGAGAAATGCGGCCAGCGCCCTCGAATCGACGAGATTCACCCGCTCGATAAAGCCGTTGCCTTCTTGCGGGCTATCCCAACTCAAACAGACGGCACCCTCGCTCTGTGCAGCCTGCATGGTGGTTTCGAAAGACTCCTTTGCCTGCAAAGATCTCTCGCGACGGTAGGGCTCAAGGTTCGACTGAGTAAGCGCCGGTGCCCGTGAACGGACGCCTGCATCGGCCTTGTCGCCATCACGAAGGAGTTTTTCGAGCAACTGACGGGCGCGCGCATCCATCGCGTCAAACTACTCCAGTATCCTGGGGAGGCAATGTACTGCGACGCATTGCCGCGAGTTCCTGATCAATCAGCCCAGGGTTGAACTCGGGCAGATCCTCGCGGAACAAATCCCGGGTTTCTTGGGAAATTTCCCGTCCCTCAATCATGATCGCATTGTTGTCTATATCGCGCAGGATGTCGTAGTAGCGGTTCAGGAATGCCGTCAGAATTCCCAAGTTCTCTCCCGGACTTGCCATGAACACTTGAAGGCCCAGTTCTTCAAGATAGCGCATCGTGGCAATGATGTTCGTCGGATCCATCTTGTTGAAGGCTTCGTCGAGCAGTATCAGCCGCAGGCCATCTCTGTTGCCGCGGTCGAGGCGATAGGCGGATGCCAACGCCGCGCCTGCAATCACATAGAGTGGCGCACGGTGTTCCCCGCCCGAACCCGGGCCCAGGCGCTTGCTGAGGTGACCGACGACCTGCGGTGCTTTGGTCAGCGGATCCTCACGCAAAATCTCGATGTCAAACTCGAAGAACTCACGGTAGTCATCCAGAGGACTTCGCACGCCCGAAGCGCCAGGTGCGGTTTTGTCCTCAAGCAATTTCCGGAATTCCTCGGGCAACTCACCGGGGCCGCCGAACAGATCTTCAGATGGGCCGTGGGCTGCGACGTTCTTCACAAATTTGAGCAGAGATTCCAACTGCGGTCGGATTTTGCGCTGGAACCGATAGCGCTCGCCGTTCGAAAAGGCCGGACATTCACGCAGCACGGCGTTCAACCGATCCATAGTCTCACTGAGCCAATCGAGGTGGTTGTTGAGCGCAATCGCCACGTCGTTGCGGAAGGTCTCCTGCGAGATGCGGTAGGCATCATCCATTTCTGCCTTGTACGGCGCAAGTTCGGTTTTGTTTAACTGATCGATCAGTTCTTTCAGCCATGCTCGGGCCTTGCGCCAGTCAGCAGCAATGTCTTGGGGTGGATGCTCCCGGTATTTCTCCAGAAAGCTGCCCAATTCCCTAGTGCCGTTTCGGATAGCAGTCTCCATGCGACTGCGGCAGGATTCCCGCTGCCTGTCCGCATACTGCATCATCGCCTGGAACGCGCTCCCATGCTCGACGAGGAGCTTCTCCCACTGGCGAGCTTCCATGTCCTTGTCAAACTCAGGATGCTGCTGCGCTTGAGTGGCCGCAGAGTGCGCAGTTTCCATAACACTCTTTGCAGCCGCTTCCAGCTTTTCGCACTCATCCCGCTTGGCCTTGGCGGCTCCAGTCTCAATTAATACTTGCCGAAGGCGCACCTCAGCTTCTTCCGCACGCTTCGACGCCGCCGACTCTTCCAGCCCCAGACGAACGTAGTCCTCATCTGCTGCCCCCTTGAGTTGCTCGGTTTTGCTGATCACTTCATGCTGGGCTTCATCCATCTCACGCCATGTTTCATTCACGTGACTCACTACAGAGTCTTCGTGAGCTACCTGTTGCAGCTCCCCGACTAGGCGCCGCAGTGCTTCATCCTTGCGCTCCAGATCCTGAATCTTCTTCTGCACACGATTCAAATCCTCCTGAATAGTGTTGCGGTGGCTGGAACTGCCCACGCCAATCCGGAAATCAGTTGGTACAACGGGTCGCAAGCGCTCGATCTCGCCACCGGACACCAGCATTCCGTCCCTGGTGAGGGTGCGCAGTCCGGCAAGCGCCTCACTGTCACTTGAGGCACAGCGCAAATCGCCGAACTGCCGCCGTAGGTATTCAACAGCCGCTGGATCGTTACCATCAATCAGTTCCGCAACCGTTCCCTGCTCGAACCGCTTGCCGATGCTTTGGCGACTCTCCATGGCGATCTTTGCGCCATAAACGGCTCGCGGTCCTGTAAGACTGCGGTAGATGCGGAAGGCTTCCTTTTCCTGGTCAGCCGAAACCAGCAATGCCTCCATGTTGCGCCCCAAGTACGCCTCAATGACCGGCTGCCAGTCCGGATTAAGGATACGCACCAAATCACATACCGGTGTCGCCTGGACACCGTGATCAGCCAATTCAGTGAGCAGGCGCTGAACATTGGGCGACAGAGGAGAGCGGCCTGTCCGAACGCGCTCCAGATTCTCTTTAGCCTGGCGCTCCTCCTTCCGGGCCTCATCAAGCTGACGCTGGAGTTCGCCGCCCTGGTTAAACAACGCGTTGAATGCGTCTACCACTTTCTTGAGGGCTAATCGCAGTACAACCAAGACTTCCGCCCGGTTTGCTGTCTTTTCAGTCGGAGAACCCAACAGTCGATCCAGGGCACTTGAGACCTCCAGAAGTTCGGATGATTGCGTTTTTAGGAAAGCGGAGTCAGCGGCTTTATTGAGCACTCGCCGCACTAGCGCGATGTGATTAATAAGATCAGTGTGCTTTGCCTGCGCCCGAAGCTCTGCCGTTTGAATCTCAGTCTGAAGCGCACCGTAATCTTTGTGAGCCGCATGTGCTTCCCGCTGAGTCCGCGTCCGCTCGGCTGTCGTTTTGGCTTCGTTAACCTCGCTATCCAAGCTGGTTTTCTTATCCTCACAGGCTTTCAGGGCCTCCTCGGCCTTTTCCGTAGCATCATGAGCCCGCTCGTGCATCTCGCTGGCGTGCTCAGCCTCGGCCATCTTTGAGATCGCATTCCAGGTCACGGCACGCCGAGACTCATCCGCTGCCTTGTCATATTCGACACAACCTCTTTCTCCATCAGCAATCTTTTCTTCCACCTGCGTAACCATTTCCGCCAAACGTCGGAAAGACTCAGTGATTTCCTTGAACTTCCTGATGTCTGTCGGTCGAGCCTCCAGTACATCGTTGCGCACTATTTGATCCACTGTCTTATCGAAGCGCATGCGTAAGGCAAAACGAAAAGCACGTGTAAAAGCGTCCGGCACCGGAGAGTTGCTACTGCCACGCAAGACCAGCAAGGCGGCTCGGATATAGCGATCGGCATCTGTGTGGAGTGGATCCTGGCCAGATACTCTGGAGTGCTCAATCAACTGGTGGTGAAAAGTTGCCCAGGCTCGTGGTCGCTCTTTGCCATCAACGACCTCAAGATGGTCACCCATCGACAATTCAATGTCGGGCAAAATGTAACGTCCAAGCACATCGTGCCCATCACGGTCTGCAGAGACATACAAACAAACACCCATCGACAGCGGGGCATTCGTTTCAGTGTCTCGCCAGATCAGAGTGATGTAAGTCGTCGCGTTGTCTCGCACTCGCTGCTCAGGACTCTCACCGTACTGCCCGAGACAGTATGCGCGCAATGAGCGGGTTCTCGCCTGTTCATCGGCTTGCGCGTTGAGGGCGACCAAGCGGCTGTTGGCGCCAAACATGGCGATCTGAACCGCATCAAGCAGGGAACTCTTGCCACTGGCATTCGGGCCGAAAATGCCGGTGATCTCACCTAGTCGTACGCTCTGCTGCTCGTAGAGGAAGAACTGCACTAACCTGATTTGTTCGAGGTACTTCATTCCTGGCTCACTCCTTCTTCCTCAATGGGTTCGGGAGCCTCTGATTCTCGGGTCTCTTCGGGGTCACTGCCCTCTACTGGAGCAGTGGTCTTGAACTGCGCCAGGCGGCTCAGAACGGCTTCGCCCAACACATCAGCAATAGCTGGCCGAATAACCACTGCGTAGGGCTGGCCCATCATGTCGTCGCTCTCATCCAGGCCTTTTTCTTCCGACTTACGTGCAATGCCCCAGCGTTTCATGGTCTCCATCAAGGCATCGAGCTTTCCTTTGGTCGGCAGATCCCTACCAGACATCAGGCGATGCTTCTCGTCCAGCTCTACGAGGTCGCAAACCACCTCGCCGTCATCCGTCAATTGACCGATGCTCGCTGATTCGTCATAGATGCCACGCAAAACCAACGCAAACACCGTCTGCGCGATGGACGCTACACCAGCCTTGGTATGCCTAGGTAAGGCATAGGCGTAACGCAATTGGCGGTTTACCTGAATATCGATGCCAAGAGGTGCCAGGGCTTGTCGGAATTCCCGTTCGTAACGCTCGATCATCCAGTATGCCGTACGGCTGTGACGGTCCGTATAGTAGAGCACCTGTTCAACTGCGAGCCGATACGCAGCCATTTCGAGTTCTTCGCTTGTATGCTGGCCGTCCGTCCGGGATGCCAGAGATTCCCAGTATTGGCTCATCGAGCTTTCTCCACCGACGTCTTACGCCGCTCAATGGTGAAAGAGCGCCCCGCAATGGGTGCCCCTTCCGGTTCAGTGGTTTCCGCCAGGCTTACACGAAACCCCTTCACCATGGCGGTGGCCGAAAGTTGCAGTCGCCGACTGCCGGAACTCATAGCCAAACCAAGCCCTGCCAAAGCCTGATAGGCTCGAACGTCAGCAATGGTGGTCAGCGCGAGTTTGTCGCTACTCACCTGATCGGCGCAAGCAAGACGGCCAGATACAAATTCCGCGAGCTTGGGCGGCGTGATGCTTCGCGCCTCCCGGGCGCGAAGCATGAGGCGGGACCGGGCGATCTGAGCCTCGGAGGGACGTTCGCGCCGCAAGCTCGACGGTGGCGCACGCTCAATGGTCTTGCGCGGCGCGGCAAGCCGTTCTCCACTGATCATGTCACCGGGCGGGAAGGGATCGCTCAGCTCTGGTAGCTTCCCCTCAAGGGCTGTAGCGATAGCGAGCTTCACCAAATGATCCACTGGCCGTAACGAGCGCAACCGATAGTCGAGATAGGTGAGCGCACGCCGGTTTGCACGACGAATCTCTTCATCGAGACGATCGAGGTATTCGTCGATCCTGTTGAGTTCGAGAAGGCGATGGATATCTTTCTCGAAGAGCATTTCAGCCTTGCGGCGGTCTCCGGTACAGCGTTTTGTTTCGTACCAGGTAATCAGGCGTTCTCGATGAGCATCCGATGAAGACACTTCTTCTACAGCACGAATGATTTGCTGGCGGCGTGAAAGCGGGTGTTCTTTGGTGCGCAGTTCCCGGTAGTCACCAATGAACACCTGCTCAATGTAGTCGCTGAAGAACCGCCGAACGTACGTTGCCGTCGTAGTCTCGGCGCTCAAAGCCTCCATGATGTCCCGGATGTTTGTGCCGGTATTGCGGACGTGTTCAAGGAGATGGCGCGCCTGTTCGGCCGTTTCGCTCAGCGTATCGCCTTCTGCTTTGCCTTCGATGACCTGCTGGATGTTGAGATCAATAGATCGGATCTTTCCCGACAGAAATATCGGCCCGGTTTCGGCGAACGACACCAATACCACCAAGAATTGGTTGACCGTCGGCCGCATGGAAACGCGTTTCTCGACGCCGAACTTCTCCAACCGAAACCAGCCAGCTTCTTCAAGGCGTTTGAACACCTGATTGGCGCGAATATTGATAGGTGTTTCAGGCGTACAACCTTCTTCGGTTTCCCATATGTCCTGGAGATGCAGCTTGTCTTCGATATCCTCAACGATCTCTCGCACCGAGAAACCTTTGCTGGGTGGCAGGGGCGCATCGGGACCAAAGCGCTTCTCATGTAGATAGCAAAGCAGAGACCAATACCGGTGCCGATTGGCAGAGGAGAGCGGCGCAAAGAGGCGATCAGGCAAACGCTCAAACAGCAGCGTTTCCGCCGTTGTGCTCGTTTTCCGTGTTGCGACTCTCATATTTCGAACAACCAAGGCTTCACCTCCTCGAGATTCGCTATCGCTAACTGGTAGTCTGGTGGGCGCTGTTTCTTGATGTCGGTTGCTGCGCGTACGTCTTGAATAAAGTAGCTCACCAGCGCTCCCCTGCAGGTTTCTACCCGTGCAGATGTATTGTCAAAATATTCGAATCGGATTAGCGATTCTTGTTCAGCCGTCAGGTCTGGATGCGCAATCAACCGGACGCGCACGTGAGCCATCCAGGCTTCGTCGTCCTGTTCACTTCTGGAAGATGGGATTGCCAGCATTTTCGAGTCGGCGATTCGACCAAGCGCAAAGTCCCGAAAGTTTTGCCGGGTATCGCAAAATGCACGCACATGCCAACGGCGTCCGGCTCGAATCAGACTATGGGGTGAGATAACACGCTGATGCGGCTTTGGATTCTGCATGGATCGGTAGATCAATTGAACAGTGCGACCCAGGCGAATCGCCTCCGACAGAACAGCAAAGTGCTGCGGTGATGGTGTCGAAAGGTCTGGGAATGCAGCCAAGAGGGCGCCTTGTTCTGGCATGGCCTTGGTTGCAGCGTAGGGCAGTCCAACGAGCGCAAGGTATTGAGCAAGGGATACATCGGCTAACCGGCGCGAATCAGATGTGCGCCAGGCTTTGTATGCAGAGGGTGTTGCATGGAAGCTGCGAGTTTTGGTATCCCACGTAAGCCAGTCAGGATGCTGTTCGCGGAATTCACGAATCCAGACACTAGCCCAGTTGGTGCCCAAATCAAAGAGTTCCATTAGCCGACCACGATTCAAGCGCCCCTCCCATATGAGAAGGAGTCTCAGCGTTGCCAGCCGTTGATGAGACGTATCGCCTTTGTTGACCATACTCATAAGGATACCATACTTTTTTAGGTATCATACTTTATCGAGTATTAACATGAGAACAATCGCACAAATACTGCCGTCACAATCGCGGACATACCGCAAGCTCAGGATGATTTTGCTCGGAAGTTACAGGCAGAGTCCGGCAAAATGCCGCCGGGGTGAGCGCATGAATCGCTGATTTTCTATATACTTCGCCAAAACATGTATATAAAATGGCAAGATTTATACACGTCCCGCCCCTTTAACGGAAGCTAGGCGTTGCGTCAGTTCCAAGCACCCGCGTTCCCAACTTCGCAGTCAATGACATCCAAACATAAAAGAGAGTAGCAGCGAATATCCGGGGGTATTTTTGGGGGCATATCAAAAATTTATAAAACAAAAACCGCACAACCACGCACCTTTCCAGCAACTATTTCAATCCTGCCGGGTCCGCAAAAAAAGAATCGGCTTGGATCACCGAAGCCAGATTCTAGCCTGCTACCTTCCCGTGTGCTTGTTCAGAAAAATATCGGCGCCCATTGCAAGAGGGTTGCGAATGCCAATGATGAACACAAATCAAACTGCACGAAAAGACGGTATGCAGACGACGCATACCACCAAGCTGACGCGCCGTGATGTTTTCGACCGACAGGATGTGGGTCGTGCGGCTGCGGACAAGCTGCATGCGCTTGCGGGCTAAATCCCGCACCGCGCGA
>JGI24702J35022_10000492_pt1 | contig 23892 bp, 19 predicted proteins | sample TergutTh196P4_FD_35022 | JGI IMG/M metagenome (IMG submission 35022)
AGGGTCGCGCTTGGACACCCGACTTTAATATAAAATTCGAACAAAAATACGGATTCAACCCCGTGTTGTACTACCCTGCATTGTGGTACGACATCGGCCCGGAGACGACACAGGCGCGTAATTATCTGTTCGGTTTCCGTACCGAATTATACGCCGCAGGCTATCCCAAGTTAGTTAGTGACTGGAGTATCCGCCACGGTGTGATGGCTACCGGACACCAGGACAATGAGGAGATTATCAATCCTGTGGGTACTTCGGGCGATCTGATGAAGTGTTTCAAGTACCAGGATGTCCCCGGTATCGATAAGATTGGTGGTGACCGTCCTGCTGAGAATTATTACAAGATTATCAGTTCGGCTGCGTATAACTGGGACCGTTCGTTCGTGATGTCAGAGACGTATGGAGCGATGGGCGATATAGGCTGGGATCTACTTTTCGGTATTGCTATGGACCAATATGCGAAAGGTATCAATATCCTTATCCCACATGCAGTTTGGTATAATACCGACAAGGTGGTCTTTAAGCCCGAACTGTCGCTTCGTAACCCGATATATGCCGACAGCCTGCGTACCTTCACAGATTACCTGTCACGCCTTAACGCCCTGATGCAGAACGATGCCCGCTGGGTGGGGGATGTGGCTGTACTATATCCTGTTCATGCCATGCAAGGCAGACATTATCTCGATGGCCCGTTAGGATATTACGGCGGAGGCGTACTAATACCTGAAATGGACTATGTAGATGTTAGCGTAACGCTTTTCGACAGCTTGGGTTGCGACTTTATGTTCCTTCACCCCGAAGTATTGGATGAGCAGTGTTACATTGACGGCGATAAGCTGTTGTTAAACAACAAGACACAATTTAATGAGTTCACTACTTTGGTAGTACCCGCTTGCCTCACGATGTCATTGACTAATATTGAAAAAATCCGAGACTTTGCACTGGCCGGAGGTGTTGTCATTTTTACCTCCCACCTGCCCGCACAAGCCACCATCACCAGTGATAATGACAAGGTTATAACTATTGTCAGGGATTTACTGAGCAACAAAAAAGCAATTTTCCTTGACAATCCTTCATCTGCCCGTCTGAAAGCCATCCTCGAACAACACCCTGCAAAACAATCCCTTAAGTTCGTCTCCGAAGCCACTTTGCGTAATGTCCATAAACAATTAAACGGTAAAAACTTATGGTTTTTCGCCAACCCTGAAACGAGCTTAAAAAGCGTGTCTGTAGAACTGGCAGGCGAGTACCGGTTAGAGACGTGGAACCCGCATACCGGCGAGATAAGCAGTAAACTGTCGACCACTCAAAAAAATGGGAATACCGGCTTTAACATAACATTGGATGGCTGTCAATCGTTGTTTATCGTAGAGAAATAAAGTCCCTGTGAATATAATTCGGTAAAAAAAAAAGTGTTTTTCATGGAATTTCTTCTACTGTTGCATCTAAAGGAAAAAGAGATTTATTAACTTAAAAAATTTTTGAATTATGAAAACAACAGTTTTGAAGGCAACATTTGTAATTGCCGTATTATTTGTAGCAACGATGATTTTTGCACAGTCTACGCTTTTGACTGTGACCGGAACTGTCACGGATGTAGAGACGAAAAGTCCGCTTTCCGGCGTTTCGGTAATGGAAAAAGGTACTAAGAATGGAACTTCTACGGATGCCAATGGTTACTTTTCAATCAATGTGGCGCTGGGGAAAACGCTTGTTTTCACCTGTACCGGCTTTAAGACCAAAGAAGTGAAGGTGAAAAACGCTACCCTCCAAGTATCACTTAAACAGGATAATAACACCCTTGAAGAAGGTGTACTTGTCGAGTTTAATAACGTAGTGGTACAAGAGATAGAAGAATGCATAGATATGTCGCAAAACATTGTTTTTCTTACGCCGGCGGTTCGCGCTTATTCTTATGATACCGAAAAAAATGAAGAATACAGTTCGTTTGCCGAGAACAGGTTCAAAGATGCCAAATCCGACCCGCTTTCAACGTTTTCGCTCGATGTGGATGTGGCTTCATACAGCAATGTGCGCCGAATGATTAATCAGGGACAAAAACCTGAAAAAGATGCGGTGCGGGTGGAGCAGTTCATCAATTATTTTTCATATAACTACCCGCAACCAACCGGAACACATCCTGTGCATATTCTGACCGAAACACAACCCTGTCCCTGGAATAAGGACAACCTGCTGGTACGCATCGGCGTAAAGGCCAAAGAGATACCTTCCGAAAAAATTCCCGCATCCAACTTTGTGTTCCTTATCGACGTATCAGGGTCTATGTTCAGTCCGAATCGTCTGCCGTTAGTCAAGTCATCTCTAAAATTATTAACAAATAACCTGCGAGAGAAAGACCGTGTGTCGATTGTAGTATATGCAGGCGCTGCCGGCGAAGCGCTGCCATCAACGTCGGGCGCTGACAAACAGAAGATTTTTGAGGCGTTAGACGCTTTGGAAGCAGGCGGATCCACAGCCGGAGGCGCCGGTATCGAATTGGCCTATAAGGTGGCGTTAAAGAATTATATTCAGGGCGGTAACAATCGTATCATCCTCTGTACCGACGGCGATTTTAATGTGGGCGTCTCGTCCGAAAAAGGATTGGAAAACTTGATCGAAGAAAAACGTAAAACAGGCGTTTATCTGACGGTCTTAGGGTATGGGATGGGAAACTACAAGGATAGCAAATTACAAATCCTGTCGCAAAAAGGAAACGGGAATCATGCGTATATTGATAATATTCAGGAAGCAAACCGTGTGTTAGTGCAGGAATTTGGGTCTACCATGCATGCAGTTGCAAAGGATGTCAAGATGCAGGTTGAGTTCAACCCCGCTTATGTCAGCGCTTACAGGTTAGTAGGTTATGAAAGCCGGTTGCTCAATAAAGAAGACTTCAACGACGATACAAAAGATGCAGGCGAGTTAGGCGCCGGGCATACCGTCACGGCCTTTTATGAGATAATACCCGTAGGAGTCAAGAATCCATACGGCGGAGTAGATGAGTTGAAATACCAAACATCCGCCTCTCAGACCTCCACACTGGGCGTGATGAATAACGAGATGATGACCGTTAAACTACGCTACAAGCCATTAGATAGCGACAATAGCATCAAAATGGAAGTGGCGGTTTTGGCAAACGACAAGAATAAAGCGCCAAGCGCCGATTTCACTTTTGCCTCGGCAGTCGCCATGTTCGGGCAGTTGCTTCGTAACTCCGACTTCAAAGGAACGGCTTCGTATGACGAAGTGGTAGCTTTGGCGCGTAAAGGTTTCGACGAAGACAGGCAGGGCTATCGCCACGAGTTTGTCCGATTGGCCGAAGCAATGAAACAGTTATATTAGGGGTAAGGGGTAAGGAGGAAGGGGTAAGGAGGAAGGGGTAAGGAGTAAGGAGTAAGGGGGAAGGAATATGTTACTTTGACAATAAATCAGTAAAATTGGAGTTTTATATTAAACTCCAATTTTACTAATTTGCTACAATGGATAAAAAGCTGAATTTAGTGTCTCTCAATATACCGTGGCCGGCCGACTACGGCGGCGTGATTGATATATACTATAAAATCAAGGCTTTGAACGAATGCGGGATAAAAATTATCCTGCATTGTTTCGAGTATGAACGACCCCGCGTTCCGCAATTGGAGGCGGTTTGTGAAGAAGTACATTACTACCGGCGTCGTACCGGCTTCAGGTCAAACCTGACGCTTCTGCCGTATAACGTTTATAGTCGTAAGGATAAACGATTGATTGACAACCTGTTGAAAAATGACTATCCGATACTGTTTGAAGGTTTGCATACCTGCTATTATCTGAATGACAGCCGGTTACGCGGTCGATTCAAGATTTTCCGCGTATGTAATATTGAGCATGACTATTACCGCGAAACAGGGAAAGCGGAGACTAACATCCTGAAAAAGTGTTTTTATTACCTTGAAGCGCTACGGTTTAAGCGGTTTCAAAAGCAAGTTACGGAAGCGGCATTAATGATCGCCGTTTCTAAGAAAGATGTTGAATATCTGAAAAATGAGTTCCCGCATAATAAAGTGGAATTTGTCCCTTGTTTTCATGGGAACGAAGATACGGCATCGTTAGAAGGAAAATCCGATTTTTTGCTTTATCATGGCAAGCTGTCGGTTAAGGAAAACGAGAAGGCGGCGTTGTTTCTGATTGAAAGAGTGTTCAGTAAAATGGCGCCAACGCGGTGTATCATTGCGGGGATGAATCCTTCTCCATATTTATTGAAAGTCGCTTCCCGTTACGACCATATTTCGGTTGAAGCCAATCCTACGGTCGAACAAATCAATGAACGGATACGCACTGCACAGGTTAATCTGTTAGTCACCTTTCAAGATACGGGGTTGAAATTAAAGCTATTGAACAGCCTCTTTTCAGGGCGTCACATTGTTGTGAATCCGATGATGCTAACAGGAAGCGGCTTAGATGAACTGTGCCATATTGCCGCCATGCCGGAAAAGATGATTGAGAAATGCCGCGAATTGATGGTTATCCCTTTTACAACAGAAATCATGGAACGGCGCCGCACCCTGTTATTTCCCGTTTTTTCGGACGCATACCAAGCCAAACGGCTTGCTGAAATGATACCATTCTAAATGATATAAAAAATGATAACGGCTTCCCTTGTCATCTACAACTCGCCCGAAGAGGATTTGCGAACAGTCATTTCCTGTGTCACCCGCAGCACGGTACGAACTATCTATGTCGTAGATAATGCTTCCCATGATAACCTGAAAAATTTGATATACAACCTTTCGGAAAAGGTGGTATATATTCAGGGACAGGGCAATATAGGATATGGCGCTGCTCACAACATTGGGATACGGGAAGCGATCCGGCAAGGAGCTACATATCACTTAGTTGTCAATCCGGATATTGAATTTCAGGAAGGCGTCATCGAACAGTTGGCATCCTACATGGATACAAATCCGGATGTAGGACAAATGATTCCTAAAATTATCTATCCGAACGGCAAACTGCAATACGCATATAACCTGATACCTACGCCGTTAGATATAGTATTCAGGCGTTTTGCACCGGCAAAAATGAATAATAAATTTCAGTTGAAATTTACGGGCCATCATAAAATCATGAATGTACCCTATCATCATGGCTGTTTTATGTTTTTCAGCGTAGCTGCGCTGAAAGAAATCGGACTGTTCGACGAGCGTTTTTTCATGTATCCTGAAGACATCGACATCACCCGCCGCATGCATGAGAAATATGCAACCCTCTACTATCCTTATGCAACAGTTATCCATACCCATGCAGCAGAATCCCGCAAAAGCCTGAGAATACTAAGCATACATATTGTGAACCTGATTCGTTATTTCAACAAATGGGGCTGGTTTTTTGACGGGAAACGCCGTATTACCAACAAGAAAGTATTGAAAGAATTGCAATAATCATAAAAGGATTATTAATCGAGTGGAATTGTTACGGATGAAACTACAGATCCTTCTTTATACAATGTTTCTCTTACTAACTTTCCATCGCTATAATTATATGAACGTTCCCAACCGTCCTTTCTGCCGTTTTTAAATTCACGTGTCACCTCAACGGTTCCGTCATTGAAATAAACCGTTTCCTTTATTTTCTCGTCGTTCAAATAAATCTCTGTCCGCGTTCGTTTGCCATCTTTTTTGCCAAATTCCCAAGTTCCATCTTTTTTACCGTCGATGTATTGGCCTTGTTCTTTCAGGTTGCCATTCGTAAAAGTCTCGGCGTAATAACCGTCCTTTTTTCCGTCTTTATAGTAGGCTATCATTTCGTAATCGCCGCTACTGCTGTTTTTAAAAAGCTGTTTCTTCATGCCGTTTTCTTTTCCTACTTCAAAACTTACTGTCGAGCGAATTTTACCGTCACGGTCGTATGAAATCTCGTCGCCTTCCTGCATGCCGTTTTTGAAATTTATCTCACTTTCGATTTTACCGTCGGCGTAGTATTGGATAAATTTACCTTCCACTTTTCCGTTCACATAATTACGCGTTGCCTTGATGCTTCCATCTGCATAATACTCTTTATAAGCGCCATCTATAATACCGTTTTTGTAAGTGCGCTCCTGTATTAAGGCATCGTTTTTGAATAACTTCCACGTCCCGTTAGGGATACCGTCCTTAAAAACCGCTTCGGTGTATTGGGAGGTATAACCGTCGATTATCCGCACACTGCCCTGTAACGGTTTTTTGCTTTCGGTATCATGGCAATAATACCGGCCATCTCCTAGATTGTAACAATCTATTCTGTTAATTTTGACTTCATCTTGAGCGGATAAAAGATTGCAGATAACGCCCAAAAAAATGGTTGTAAATAAAAAAACTTTCTTTTTCATGATGCTTGGAGTTTGATAATTATAATTATTTATTTCGCAAATCACAGGCAAAGATAGAGATTTTTTTCAAATATCGTTTCAAAGGTTTGGAAAAAACAAAAAATTTATCTATTTTTGCGGCGCTTTTTTAGCCTGTCGAAGTGTGATGGGGAATTAGGGAAGCAAAACTAATTTTGAGTAACACATTTATTATAAGATGAAAACTTTTAATTTAGAAGCATCGCCGAGGGAAATTGTCGGTCGAAAAGCTTCAAAAAATTTGCGCAAACAGGGATTAATTCCTGCAGTTTTGTATGGTCAGATGCCGGTCGAGTTGCCTTATCAGGGTACGCTCAACACCGGTGAAAAGATTGTTGAAATAAGCAATCAGAAAGGGATTATCGTGACGGATTTTACCGTTTCGTTTGAAGGTGTGCGTAAACTTATTTTTACGCCCGAAATCTATGTGGTAGAGATTGATATTAAAGGCAGTAAATGCGTCAAAGCAATACTGAAAGATACGCAATTTCATCCTGTTTCTGATGCTATTTTGCACATTGATTTTCTGGAAGTATTTGATGATAAGCCGGTTGTAATGGAAGTGCCTGTCTTCTTGGAAGGACATGCTGCGGGAGTGAAAGCCGGCGGTAAACTCAATCAATTAGCGCGTAAGTTGAAAGTGAGAGGTCTGGCGTCGGATATACCTGAAATACTGAATGTAAAGGTTGACCATCTCGAATTGGGTAAAGCGATAAAGGTCGGAGAACTTCAATTTGAGAAAATTGACCTTGTCAGTCCCAAAAATTCGGTTGTATGTATTGTTAAGATGACGCGCGCTTCCCAAAGTGCAGCAGCCGCTGCTTCTTCTTCAGGGAAATAACAACTATAATGAAATTCCTTATTGTCGGTTTAGGTAATATCGGGAGAGAGTACTGGGGTACCCGGCATAATATTGGATTCCGGATCGTTAATGAATTAGTGGATTCGGCAGACGCTACATTTTGTGATGTCCGGTATGGCGCTGTGGCGCGAATGCGCGTCAAAAATGCGGAACTTGTCGTACTGAAACCCAATACTTATATGAACCTGAGTGGAATGGCTGTCCGTTACTGGTTACAGAGAGATAATTTGCCTCTTTCACAGTTACTGGTTGTAGTCGATGATTGTTCGCTTCCCTTCGGGACGCTTCGATTAAAACCCAAAGGCAGCCATGGTGGCCACAACGGATTGCGTAACATCGAAGAAGTTACCGGTACAACCGAATATCCTCGTTTACGGTTCGGTATAGGCGATGATTTTTCACGTGGTAGACAGATTGATTTTGTGTTAAGCAAATTTTCTGACGACGAATTGGAAAGAATCCCGGAACGTATCAAACAGGCGGCAGAGATCATTAAAAGTTTTTGCCTTGCAGGGATTGATACAACGATGAACGAGTTTAATTAATTACGAATTACGAATTACGAATTACGATTTTTCTTTAGATTTTTATATTATTTTGCTCGAGGTTAGAATCGATAAATGGATGTGGGCGACGCGGATTTTTAAGACGCGTACAATAGCGACTGAAGCATGTAAGAAAAACAGGGTTTCTATCGGAGGCGTTACCGTCAAGCCTTCGCGTATGATTAAGGCAGGCGAACAGATAGTAATTCGTAAACCTCCTGTAACCTATACGTTTCGCGTGCTTGATATAACTCAAAACAGGGTAGGAGCTAAACTTGTTCCACAATTTCTCGAAAATATCACTCCTCCCGAAGAATACGAAATACTGGAATTAAGTAAGATTTCCGGTTTCGTAAACCGTGCAAAAGGGTTGGGACGACCCACAAAAAAAGAACGGCGCAAACTTGAAGATTTTACCGGTTCCGATACCCCCGATGATTTTACCGGTTCCGAAACTCCCGATGATTTTACCGGTTCCGAAACAAATATCCCATTATTTTTTGATTGGGATGAAAATTGGGATAAATAAAGCGATTTTTGCGTACCTAATAAGCAATGACTATTCGTCGGCTGGGAAGCGTACTCCCAGCTGATGTCTTATCTCATCCATTATTTCCATCGTTATCAGTGAGTTAGAAAGACTGTCGATGGCAGATTCTTTTTGACCGGACCGAATGACATCAATAAATTCGGCTATTTCATAGTAATATTCATGATGCGGTGTTTCTGGGCGGATATTCATGTTTTCCCTAGTTCGATTGATAAAGGTAACATCGCCGATAATATTGATACGGTCTAATTTGATTGTACCTGATTCTCCTTGTATTTCGGTTGGTAATGAGGAATCGGCTATCTTTCCATACAGGACGGTAGCCACCAAGCCATTGGGAAAGGTGAAATTTACGGCTACCTGACCGTCTACTCCGCTCAACAGTTTTGTTCCTGTGGCATGAATAGTTGCCGGTTTTCCAAAAAGAACTACCATAGGATAAATTGTATAAACGCCGATATCCATTGTAGCGCCATTGCTAAGTTCGGGTTGGAAAGCATTGAGAACAATACCTTCTTTCAACTTGTTATATCGGGATGAATATTGGCAATAACATGAAAAATAACGACGCGGAACGCCGATTTGCGGCAGATAATCGATGACTGCTTTGAAAGCCGGTGTCAGCGTCGGTTTCATTGCTTCCATCAAAACGACACCCTGTTGATTGGCTGTTTCGATCATCAAACGCACTTCACGGGCATTTGATGCAAAGGCTTTTTCGCAAAGTACATGCTTTTGGTGTTGCAAACAAAGTATACTTTGCTGTGCATGGAAAGCATTCGGGGAGGCGATGTATACGGCGTCAATCAACGAACTTGCTGCCATTGCTTCAAGCGATGTGAATATATGACGTATCCCGTATTTTTGAGCAAACGCCTTTGCCGTATGTTCCGATCGCGAACAAACGGCAACCGGTTCAAAACGTTCGTCTTCCAGACCGCCGGTGATAACCCAGTCTGAGATAAAGTTTGTTCCTACAATGCCAAAACGTATTTTTCTCATAATCTTTTTTTTATATTATTTTTCGCTCAGTTCGATCCAACGCATGGTTTTATCTTCAATCTCATGGATGAGTTCGCTGAAACGTACAGATTTCTCATTTAATTCGTCTATCGATAAGGTGTTGCTGTTAAGCGCTTTTTCAATCATATGCTTTTCATTTTCGAGTGCAGGGATTTCGGCATCTAAGACTTCGAGCTCTTTTTGTTCTTTATAGGTCAGCTTCTTCTTGTCCGGCGGTTGCCGGTAATTTTGTTTGCCGGATGAAGCTGGAGGTTGCGATGTGCCGGAAGAGGCGCTGGTCCCTGATTTATTGTTTTCCTCTTTTTCATGTTGCGTTTTCCAAAGGCGGTATTGGGTATAATTTCCGGGAAAATCGTGAATAACAGCATTACCATGGAAGATAAAAAGATGATCGACGATTTTATCCATGAAATAGCGGTCGTGCGAAACAACGATCATACATCCTTTAAAATCAGTCAGATATTCTTCGAGTATATTTAGTGTTGCAATATCTAAATCGTTGGTAGGTTCGTCGAGTACGAGGAAGTTGGGATTGTGCATTAAAACGGTGCAAAGGTAAAGTCGCCGTTTTTCGCCGCCGCTTAGTTGGTGGACAAAACGGTATTGTTTGTCGGGGGTGAAAAGAAAATGATTCAGGAATTGGGAGACACTCAACGTTTTACCATTACTTAGTGTGATATATTCGGCAATATTTTGCACGACTTCGATTACTTTCATTTTTTCATCAAACTGCAATCCGTCTTGACTGTAATAACCGAAGCGGATCGTTTCGCCGATAATAAAATGGCCGCTGTCCGGCGGGACTTCGCCAATCAACATCTTGATAAAGGTTGATTTGCCGGTTCCGTTATCGCCGACAAAGCCGAGTTTTTCATATCGTGTGAAAACATAATTAAAATCAGTTATGATTTTAATTCCGTTGTAGCTCTTACTGACCTGATGTGCTTCAAAAATCTTGGAGCCTATATAGGAAGCGTTGACTTGCAGCGAAATAGTTGAATCGTCCTGCTTCTGTTTTGCTTTTTTCTCAAGTTCGTAAAACGCGTCTATCCGATATTTTGCTTTTGATGCTCGCGCCTGTGGTTGGCGTCGCATCCAGTCTAATTCTCTTCTATACAGGTTGTTTGCCTGTTCGATAGTTGCCTGACAGGCTTCCATTCTTTCGGAGCGTTTTGTCAAATAATGACAGTAATTACCTTTGTATGAATAGATTTGTTTGTTGTCGATTTCAATAATCCCGTTACATACTGCGTCGATAAAATAACGGTCATGGGTTACCAATAACAGGCTGATGGTCGAACGTTTCAGATAGTCTTCGAGCCATTCGATCATCTCTAAATCCAAATGATTTGTAGGCTCATCTAACAGGATGATTTCCGGTTCGAGGATCAAGATATTAGCAAGCGCAATACGTTTGGTCTGGCCTCCCGATAGTGTTTCCACTTTTTGATCGAAATTGTTTATTTTCAACTGTGAAAGAATTTGTTTTGCTTTACGTTCATAATCCCACGCTTTGTGATGTTCCATCTGAAGAAGTAATTTATCCAGCGCTCCTGTATTACCTGTCAACAATGCCTCCTCATAATCTGCGATGAGGCGCACAATTTCATTTTGCGAATCGAAACAGGCTTGCAGTACGCTTAGTCCATTAGGAAAAGAAGGCGATTGTTCGAGGTACCCGACGCGCAAATTATTACGGAAGATAACGTTCCCCTCATCCGCATTTTCTTTACCGCTAATGATATTCAATAAAGTAGTCTTCCCGGCGCCATTCCGGGCTATAAGTCCGATCTTTTGTCCCTGAGATACGCCAAAGGAGATATTCTCATAAAGAACAAGACTGCCGAATCTTTTTGTCAGATTATCTATTTGTAAAAAACTAACCACAATATAGTTTTCAGTTTTCAGTTTTCAGTTTTCAGTTTTCAGTTTTCAGTTTTCAGTCAATACCACTTACCCCTGTTCTTTGAGGATGACGTCATGAACGCCTCCCTCGACGATACTTGTTGAGGAGACAAGTGTTATTTTTGCATTTTGCTGCAAATCTTCTATGGAAATGGCGCCACAGCTACACATCGTTGCTTTCAGTTTTCCAAGTGTAATGTCGAGGCTGTCTTTCATCTTACCTGCATAAGGGACATAACTGTCGATACCTTCTTCAAATTTAAGAGAGCCGCCTCCTCCCATGTCGTACCGTTGCCAGTTTTTGGCTCGGTTTGAGCCTTCACCCCAATATTCTTTCACATAATTATTACCAATCCGCAATGTTTTAGTGGGCGATTCGTCAAAACGTGCAAAGTAGCGTCCCATCATCAGGAAGTCAGCGCCCATTGCCAATGCTAGCGCCATGTGGTAATCATGAACTAAACCGCCATCGCTACAAACAGGAATATATTGGCCTGTCTCATTCAGGTAGTCGTTACGTGTTTTTACGACGTCGATCAGAGCGGTAGCTTGTCCGCGTCCGATCCCTTTCTGTTCGCGTGTGATACAAATTGAGCCTCCTCCGATTCCCACTTTAATAAAATCCGCTCCGGCTTCGGCTAAATAGCGAAATCCTTCGCCATCCACAACATTTCCGGCGCCAACAGGCACTTGGTCTCCGTAATTGGTTTTTATCCAATTAATTGTATCCTGTTGCCATTCCGAATAACCGTCAGAAGAATCGATACATAATATATCAACACCGGCCTCAATCAACACCGGCACCCGATCTTTATAGTCGCGCGAGTTAATTCCGGCGCCAACAAGTAGCTCTTTATTAACGGGGTCGGAAAGTTCGGACGGATTATCACGATGACTGTCATAGTCTTTGCGAAAAACGAAATAGACTAAATTTTGATTTTCATCAATAACAGGCAGCGAATTGAGCTTATGATCCCAAAGAATCTGATTGGCTTCACTCAGGCTTAGACCTGATTTCCCTACAATCAGTTTATCGAATGGGGTCATGAATTCTTTTATTTTCATGTCGTAGTCATCCTTTTCAATACGATAATCGCGACTTGTGACGATGCCCAGCAGTTTACCGTTTGATGTGCCATCATCGGTAATACCCACAGTTGAATGGTCGGTCTTTTTGTAAAGATTAATCACATCGCCAAGGGTATCATCCGGCGTGAGGTTTGAATCGCTAACTACGAAACCGGCTTTAAATTTCTTCACTTTTCGTACCATTTCCGCCTGTGTATTTATCGGTTGAGAGGCGAAAATAAACGAAAGACCCCCATTGCGCGCTAATTCAATGGCTAATTCGGGGCCTGAAACCGATTGCATGATTGCGGATACAAGTGGAATGTTGAGACTTATGCGTGGTAATTGCCCCATTTTGAATTTCACAAGAGGCGTTTGTAACGATACATTAGCCGGAATGCATTGTTTTGTCGTTAAGCCGGGGATCAACAAATATTCTCCGAAAGTTCTGGATACATCATTAATATATTTAGCCATAACAAATCTTTTATAAAGGAAATAATTGCGTGCAAAGATAGTGCAAGTTGAGAGACATACAAAATAAACCGTTTATTTTTATGTCCGGAAACCGAATTTTTTTTTTGCAGGCGATGCAACGAATGAAGTATTTTTTGCATCATATAAATATCAAATGAAAACTAAATTACTACTATATATTTTTTAAGAATTGATTTACTTATGAAAAGGAATGTTTTGAATGTAGGGCTTGGACTGTTGTCTTTTTTTCTTTTATTATCCTGTCTTAAAGATGATAACGACATCTATATTTCGTATGGCGTTATCCGAAATGTTATTTCAGATAATGATTACGAGATACTGACAGACAAAGGAAATACATTGAAAGTACTCAAGTCGCTCACAACCCAAACCGTAGAAGATGACAAGCGGGTTCTTGTAAATTATGAGATTTTGTCGGAAAAAGACAAGAATAAAAAAATTTACGATGTCAGTGTAAATGGTTTTTATCAATTACTATCGAAACCCGTTGTGTATGAATCATTTATTCTTCAGGATGAAGAAACCCGCCGAGATAGCATTGGGAATGACCCTTTTTATCAGATTCAAGCAGGGTTTGGAGGGGATTATATCAATATTGATTTTGAGATGTGGTATACCCATAATTCGGATGTGAAACACTTGATCAACCTTGTTTATGATGATACCCGCGCAGATGCGGATACTATTTTTCTGAAATTATATCATAACGCCTTCGGCGAAATACCTGGAAATAGTTGGAATCTACAGAAAGGAATCGGTCGGAGTTCGTTTAAGATTTCCGACTTGCTACCGGAGGGTGTTACCTCAAAACTCGTACAGATAACCTGGACCGAGTATCTATATGGTAAAGAGACGATAGAACGTTCGAGTTCCGGTACCTTTAAGTTAGGCGAAAAATCAGAAAATAATATTCGTTTGACAAAACAAATCGGTTTTGATTCTTCTATTGGAATAAAGTAAACGTTAGTAAACATTTTACATTAAGAGTGTGTTGTGTCCGGGATAAGTCTGAGAAGGTTTTCCCGGATTTTTTCATCCCAGCGTCACCTCTACGTGACCGCACAGGGTTAATAACGCAGGCATCCGCCCCATGTCATTCCCGCGTAGGCGGGAAACCCGGTCCGAATTACCGGTTTTTTACTCCTTTGAAGTAATATAGTCCGAATTATTTTTGTAATTTTGCGGGGAATAAACAGTTTGTATAATGAGTTTTGCCAATCATTATTTTACACGTTATAAAGCGCTTCCGCCTTTTTTTGAGGATAAGCCGGATGATGCGGTCGAAATAATTGTGATTATACCCTGCCTCGATGACGACTTTATTTTTCAAACATTAGCATCGTTAGACGAGACCCATAAGGTTTCTGCAAAGATTGAAGTCATTGTAAATGTCAATTCCGGAGTGCAAACGCCGCCTGAAATCATTGAGAGGAATAAATTTATATTTAAAGAGCTGAATCATAAAGTGCAGGTGAAATTTTATAAAAATTTCAGACTGCTACCGATTTTGACAGAAGGAACGATTCGAAAAAAAACAGGCGTAGGATTTGCACGTAAAGTAGCTATGGATGAGGCGGTTCGCAGATTTGCCTCTATTACCAAACCGGACGGGTTGATTGTCTCGTTAGACGCCGATTCACTTGTTTCACAAGACTATTTTCAGGAAATAACAGAAGCTATGAACCACGTCAAAGCCAACTGTTTCACTTTTCAATTCCGGCATCATTATGATACGTCGGTCTATTCCGAAAATGAGATCAACGCTTGCAGGATGTATGAGATTTACCTCCGTTACTACCGGCTGGGCTTAAAAATGTTTGACTTCCCGTTTGCTATCCATACGATTGGCTCCTGTTTTGCCATCCGCGCCGAAACCTATATTAAATTAGGAGGCATGCCGCCCCGGCAGGGTGGTGAGGACTTTTATTTTTTGCAGAAAGCGGTCAAAATGCATCCTGTATATGAAGTAAAGCAAGCGATTGTATTTCCGTCGCCGCGTATTTCTGATCGTGTACCTTTTGGGACAGGCCCTTCTGTACGAACAATCGTTAAGAAAGGGAAGTATGAAGTATACAACTTTGAACTTTTCGGCTGGCTGAACGACTTTTACAGGCTGATACCGGCTATGGAACATGTTGATGTGCAAAAGCGGGCGCCGCAGGTTATCATGGATTTTATTGGTGTCGACCGGTTTGAAACGATTCTGGCGGAATGTAGAAACTATTCATCCTCACCCGGCTCTTTCACAAAGCGGATGCTCAATCATTTTGATTCCTTTTTTATCGTAAAATTTTTAAACTCGTTTAACCATAGCGAAGTTTATCCGCCCATAGATGTATGGGAAGCCGGAAAAACGATCCTGCACTATTACGGGATCAATGAAATTTACGATTTATACGAACAAATATTGCTTCAAGATATTAACACTTAATTATCATTTATTATGAAACGAATAACTTTATCTGTCAGGACTTTTATCATGTTTCTCATCTGTTTGCATTGCGGGTATAGGCCTGTGTATGCACAGATTGATTTTGCCACTTATTTTGAACCTAAGAGTTTACGGATTGACTTTGCCTTGAGCGGAGATATTCATGAACAACGGGCGGCCTTACAACAATTACGCGAAGAACCGGTTTGGGGCGGCCCTGTGAAAAACCTGATTGACCCCTTTGAATACGGAGGATATTATGCCAAAGTGTATGACTTAGAGACGAAAGAACTAATCTATGCCAGAGGTTTCAATACCTTGTTTGAAGAATGGCGAACTACCGATCAGGCCTTAAAAGAAAAACAGTCGTGGACTAACAGCATAACCATTCCCTTCCCGAAAGCGCCGGTACTGTTTCAACTGCTGGCACGTGAACGTTCCGACAATCGATTTCAGTCGCTATGGACAATGGAAATTGACCCTGCAAGTATCTTTATTGACAAAAGTCCGCTGAAAAAGTTGAAATCAGAAACGCTACAAATTAACGGCGACCCTGCCGAAAAAGTAGATTTGGTTTTTTTGTCCGAAGGGTATACGACTACCGAGATGGATAAATTTGATTCCGATGCCCGACGCTTTATGGAAGCATTGTTTGAAACAACCCCGTTTGCCGAACGACGAAGCGATTTTAATGTACGGGCTGTTCATCTGATTTCGGAAGAGGCCGGAACTGATAAGTCGGGTGAAGGTGTTTTTTTGAATACAGCCTTAAACTCAGGGTTTTATACATTTGGCCTTAATCGTTACCTGACTACACCCGATATGAAATCTATTCGTGATGCGGTATGGGACATACCCTGTGATGCAATTTTCATCCTTGTCAATTCATCGACCTACGGAGGAGGTGGAATATATAATTTTTACGCTATCGGTACCGCCGATCATCCACGAACGATTCATGTGTTTGTGCACGAGTTCGGACACAGTTTTGCAGGCTTGGGCGATGAATATTTTGAATCCGAAGTAGCTTATAATGACTTCTATAACCTGAATGCTGAACCGTGGGAACCCAACCTTACCACGCTTGTCAATTTCGACGCCAAATGGAAAAAAATGCTTCCGGCCAACGTCCCTATCCCTACACCTGCCGAAGGCGAGTATACCGATAAGTTAGGCGTCTTTGAGGGAGGAGGATACATGTCAAAAGGTATCTATCGACCGATGAATAATTGTACAATGCGCTCCGGCCCGCCTTTTTGCCCGGTATGCGAAAAAGCTATCTTGCAGATGATTGATTATCTTTCCGACCGTTGAAAGTAGGGGTATATTGAGGAAAATAACATACAGAATATTAATGGTTTATAAGGTACAGGGTAAATAATCAAAGAAAAACCCTTGTTATTTTAATAAAATGTCATACCTTTGCACCCGCATTTCAGAAAATGCATCTCGGGGTGTAGCGCAGTCCGGTTAGCGCACCTGCTTTGGGAGCAGGGGGTCACAGGTTCGAATCCTGTTACCCCGACAGATTGAAAATCAAAGCGTTTACGATAAAGTAGACGCTTTTTTTTGCCTTTTTTGATGGATTCAACATAACCTTTTTCTGTCACGGATTTCTTATTGGCAATAAAAGTTTTGAACACTTTACTTTTTATCTTTTTTATGGAAAATTCATTGGGAATGATTAATTTTGCGGGAAATTATTTGATATGAAAAAGCAATTTCAAAAAGACCTGAAAGACGAGTTAGACAAATATTTAGCGGCACAGGAAGCGAGGTTTCCCCCACAGGATATTTTAAAGATTGACCTCCATTGTCATGATTATAACAGCGATGTGCCGGATGAATTGATCGGGCGGATTTTGCGCGTTCCCGAGACATGGTTATCCAGCGAACGGCTCATGCAGGAGTTGAAGAAAAGCGGGTGTGATGCGTTTACCATTACAAATCATAACAATGCTCGCTCGTGTTATATACAGCAGGATAAGGGGGTTGATGTGTTGACAGCAGCCGAATTTAGCTGCTTAGTGCCTGATTTTGAGATAGGAATACACGTTTTGACGTATGGGTTTACACCTGAACAGGAAGTTAAATTCAATGAGTTGAGGAAAAACGTTTATGCTTTTCAGGAATATGCACGTCACGAGAACATCCCGACGGTATGGGCGCATCCCTTATATCACTATGCTGTAAAAAGAATGCCTCCCAAGGAGTTTTTCAATAAGATGGCGTTGATTTTTGAGCGTTTTGAGATGTTGAACGGACAGCGTGACACATGGCAAAATATGTTAGTGGGGGAATGGATCGGCCAGATAGATCCCGAGACTATCGATAGACATGCCAAACAATTCGATATTGACCCTACTGTCTATTGTGCAAACCCTTACCGGAAATCACTGACAGGCGGGTCGGACAGTCACATGGGCATCTTTGTCGGCATGACCGGGTCGTATCTGTATCTGCCTGACCTGCAAAACAGACTGAAAACGATGGCAAAATCGGAATTAGTGTTGGAGGCTTTGCGCAAGGGGGATATTGTTCCGTTCGGGGCGCATCAGAACACAGAGAAGCTAACTATTTCGTTCCTCAATTATGTGTGCCAGATAGCTTTGAATTACAATGACCCCGGTCTGATGCGCCTGCTGCTTCACAAGGGAGGCGTACAAGACAAAATCGTTTCATTTATAGCCTCAAACATTTTCAGTGAAGTGCAACGACATAAAGTGACGATGACATTTATCAAACTTTTCTACAACTGTATGATGGGTGAAAAACCTTCGTTTTTCAGAAAATTGCTTTTACCGTCGCACTACCAACCGATCTTTGATGATGCGGTCAGGTTGGCTGAACTCGACAGGGATATTCCAAATCCTGCTGCTCCCAACAAGGGAGGAGTAAAAACCCGGAACAGGGTTGATGAATATTACGATTTAATACTTTCGATTAATAACCGCCTCAATGATTTGTTGGCTACACGGCTCAACAAGAAAGTAGCCGGTTTGGAACTTGAGAAAAAAATAGGCGAACAATCGTTGGATTCGTTTATCAGCAATCTGGAGTTACCAATCAGTGTACGTGCATATGTCGATCAAGGCGATCACAATACTCCGTTTGATATATCTCGGTTTTTAGATGGCCTTTCTTTTCCTTTTCTGACGTCGTTGTTTATATTGGCTGCTCATTTTACCAGTGCGAAGACCATGTTTCATACACGTCCTTTTTTGCGCAGGTTCTCAAAACAATTAGGCAAATTCGAACAACCCCAACGGATTCTTTGGTTGACCGATACATTTGGAGACAAAAACGGGGTGTCCATGTTCCTGAAGGAGATGCATAACCAGATTAAAGAACGAAGTTTGCCGATTGATATATTGACATGCAGTGATAAGGTACAACCGGACGAACATCTGATTGTTATGAAACCATTATCGACCTTTGAGATTCCCATTTATAAGGAACAAACGATAAATATTCCCAATTTTGTCGAGCTGCATAATTTGTTTTTGAAAGGGGAGTATGACCGCTTGATTTGTTCGACGGAAGGTGTTTTAGGGTTTTGCGGATTATACCTTAAACATGCCTATACAGTTGAAGCCACTTTTTATATGCACACAGATTGGTTGATGTTTGCAAATAAAGTGTTGAATATCACCGGGCAAAACTTAGACAGGGTGCGCCGCTTCCTCCGATTTTTCTATCATTCCTTTGACCGGTTGCTTGTACTAAACTCCGACCAGAAGAGGTGGTTGACCGGTCAGGACATGAACTTTGATCCGAAGACTATTTTCAGGACGGCTCATTGGGTGAACAACCGTTTTACGCGGCAAAAAAGTAATAAAAAGCAGTTTTTTGGGTTTGACGAACATATCCCTGTTTTACTGTATGTCGGTCGAATAAGTCAGGAGAAAGGCGTTCCGGAGCTTTCGGATGTTTACAGACAGGTGAAGAAGGAACAACCGGAAACAAAGATGGTTATAGTCGGAAAAGGTCCTGCTTTAAACCGGCTGAAAGAGGAAATACCCGATGGTTTATTTTTAGATTGGATTGATCAGTCTGAACTACCGGCAATTTATTCATCCGCCGACTTACTGCTGCTCCCTTCCCGGTTCGATACCTTTTGTAATGTGACGCTCGAAGCCTTGAGTTGCGGTTTGCCGGTTATCGCATACAACGAAAAAGGTCCGAAAGATATCATACGCAATAATATATGCGGTTACTTAGTAGAAACTACACAGGAGATGGCTTACAAAGCGATTGAGTATCTCCAATCCGGGTTAGAGGATTCGTTTCGTGAGGCTGCCATAGAACGGGCAAAATGTTATGACGCCGCAATTATCGTTAATGAATTAATGATTAATCAGCTATGAACTATTAACTTATTTTTAAATATTTACATTATGAAAAAAGTATTTAATTTGCTTATTTTTAGCATATTTATTTTGACGGGGTGCACTGGGCATCAAGTGATGAGGCAATGGAAACCATTGGGTGAAGCTGTTTATTCGGTTAATGATGGCGTATTGACTTTAGAAAGTGGAACGCTTATTTATCGTGGTTCGGATGCATCAGAAGGGTTTGCCGATTTTGAAATGAGTGGTTTTGCCAAAACGGCGCCTAATGCGACAGCGGGGATTTGGTTTCATAGCAGTCCCGATAAAAGGGGTTATGAAGTTTTGTTCCATAATGGTCCGCTTGATCATACACGTAAAACGGGAAGCCTGTCGGCTGTCCGGAATCTGTATAAGAGTATGGCAAACGATGAGGAGTGGTTCCCTTTCAGGATCATAGTACGCAACAAAACGATTTCCGTCCAAATCAACGGACGGGATGTGGTTTGTTATACGGAACCGAAAGTCCCTTACCGTATATCGGAGTATAGTAACCGGATATTAGGGAAAGGCGATTTTTTATTAACCGGCTATCAAGGTAAAGTTGATTTTAAAGACGTCACCTTGATACATCTTCCAACAGTTGATGCGGATGATGCCTCAGTCGCTGTTGACGAGCAAACGGACCCTATCATTCGTTTGCAACAGCGTAATTTCCCTGTAATTGATTATCATGTTCATTTGAAGGGATTTACGATGGAATATGCACATGCTGTCTCGATGAATTACGGGATCAATTACGGCATTGCTCCCAATTGTGGGATTGGTTTCCCGATTACGGATGATGCCGGTGTTCGGAACTATGTCGATTCAACCAAGCATTTACCGTTCTATTTCGGTATGCAGGGGGAGGGTCGCGAATGGCCAACAACTTTTTCGACCGAATCACGCCATCTATTTGATTATGTGTTTACGGATGCAATGACATTCACCGATCATAAAGGACGTAGAACCCGTATCTGGATTCAGAATGAGACTTTTATCGATATTCCTGTTGAGCAATATATGGATTTGATAGTCGATAGAACCCTTACTGTCCTGCAAACCGAACCGATTGATATTTATGTAAACCCTATGGTGTTGCCGCCTGCCATGCAAGACGATTTCGACCGGTTATGGACGAAAGAACGCTATGAAAAAGTGATAAAAGCATTGAAAGATAATAATATCGCTTTAGAAATCAATGCAAGCCGCAACACGCCGAACTTTGAAATCATCCGTGCAGCCAAAGCTGCAGGCATCAAATTCACTTTCGGCACAAATAACGCAAACCGTAACATAGGCAAACTCGAATATTGTATCGAAGCAATCGAAGCATGCGGACTTACTGAAAGCGACTTATGGTTTCCGGTTGACAGGAAGGGAAGTAATTAATTAGGAATTAGGAATTAGGAATTAGGAATTAGGAATTAGGAATTAGGAATAAGGAATAAGGAATAAGGAATTAGGAATTAGGAATAAGGAAGGGGCAAAATTAGAATAGAAAACTCTCTCCGGTTCTTGTCAGGGATAAAAATCTACATCCGGCTTTTTCGGCATATGCTTGGAAAGCGTTGGCTTGCCGGTATTTCGAGCCGAAATGCATGGGAGCGAATAACCCGGTTGGGATGGCGTCGACAAACTGTTCTGCGCCGCGCATATAGTTTTTCCCTAATCGGCTATCTACGGGAAACATTGCCAAATCCAACTGATTGACTTCTGATGAAAGGGCATGAAGCTCTTCTTTGAAAGATTGTTCTGCTTCCTGTATTTCTTCGGGTGTCGATTCTTCATCCCAATGCCAGTTGTTCAAATCGCCTGCATGAAAAATCTTTTTCCCTTCTGTTTCAATCAGGAATGAGATACCCGCATCAGTCGATCCGTAAGCCTTTATGCAAATATTTTTATCCTGCCGGACATCCCCTTTATTGAGGAATATGGCGACGTCGCGAGACGTCTTTTTTTTCTGCAGGATATCTTCCGAAAAGATATATTCCGTATCAGGACGGATGTTTTTCCATTGCAGAACCTCTTTATTGAAATGGTCGGGATGCCAGTGGGAGGCGCATACATACAACTTTCCCTTGAAAGTATCAAGTGAATTTTTCAGATATTTGTCATTCGAATCCTTGAAATAGTCGAAGATGATCGTACATTGCGTCCCTTCGACGACAAAACCGCTGTGGTATAAATAAGTTAGTTTCATACAAAAAATGATTTAATTAAAAGCATCGAATATAGGCTAAGGAGCAGGTATTGTAAAAATAGTCGTTAATGCCATGTTTGAATCTGAACGAAAGGATGTTGTTTCTAAATTCATAATTCAGCTTCGTACGCAGTATGATAGGGCGGTCGCCTATGTTTTTATATCCGACAAAACCGGCTATATCGACTTGCATTTTCAGGTTATTAGTACCGCCATTAATACCTGCCGAATATAAGAAGGCGTCATTTTGTCTATGTACTATCTCATTCGTCATCCAGCAATAAAACCCTACAAGTCCCTGTAAACGGATGAAGGAGGATGATCCGGCATCTTTATAAAGATGAAATCCTGCGTTTACATCAAACCAATAAGAAGCCGCATCCGTATATCGCGCATCTGAAAGCCTTGTACCACTTGCTGTTTTTAACGATGATTCCAAAAGGAGATCAACCCATTTGTTCTTTCCGAATAATTGATAAAAAGAACTGATTATCAAATCACCGCGAGCGCCGTCAGGCCAATATTGACCTGAGGTATGACGTTCTATTACGGTTTCCTGCGTCATATGATAATATTCATAGAAAACGCCGCTTACTTCAATGCCTGCGCGTCCTTCAGCAACAGGGATTAAAATTCTTCCGTAGATATCTTTTGCTTGATCGCCTTTGTAGGCGTGATATTCGCCTCGCAGTTCTACTTCTATTCTATTATCAAGATAACCGCTTCGAAGTTCAGGCAAAGGAAAAGCATTCGGGCCGAAATATCGCGGTGAAAAAGTCATGTTCCTCATATATTCCTGCCATGTCGTTTCTTGCGCTTTTGCCGCTGAGAAAATAATTAAAAGCGCAAAGAATGTGCCTGTTGTTTTCTTACTGATAATCATCTTATGTTAATTGGGACTGCAAAATTAGCATAAACCGCGAGAATAACAAAAAAATTATGCCAATGGCCAATGGGGTATTTTCAACGCAAATGTCGCATAATCTCCGAATAACGCTGTGTTCACTGTGTCTCTGAGCTGTAAAAAAGTCCCGGAATGCAACGTTTTTGATAAAACAACCGTCATATTTTTATGGTAAGAATGAAAGAATATGTTAAAGATTTTATAAAAATTTGTCAGATCAAAAAATTGTTGTATTTTTGTATCGCAGAAATCGTATTTTTTTAAAGAAGGATTCATTATAGAAAGGGAATAAAAGTAAACAATAAATTAAACCAATGGCTTTAAAAGTTGTCTAATAATACAATGCTTTTAAAATCATTAAAAATTATAGGAGGAAAAGATATGAAAACAAAAAGATTCGCTTCCATGTTGATAATGCTTACGATAGCATTAGGCGCATTTGCGCAGGGAGAATTTGTGGATGATGTTTATTTCTCTTCAAGCAAGAGTAAGAAAAACACTACAACTGAGACTGTTAAGCCGGCAGTTTCAACACAGTCCGATCGTGCTTCTACGGCAACAACGGCTACACAGTCCAATCGTCCTACGACGCCTGACGCTACGCAGTCAAATAATCGTGCAACGACGTCGTTTTCAAATACCAGCGCCGAACCGGCTCAGAAAGGCATTTCACAAATGGATGTTGACGCTTACAATCGTCGGCATTCCAATTATGATGATGCAGCGGATGAGTTTTCGGATGACGCTTATTATCTGTCGGATGAAGACACTATACCGGTAAACGTTCGCAGGTCGGATTTAGAGTATACCGAACGTATCATTCGCTATCATTCACCCAGTAAAATAACAATCACAGGGTCGGATAATGTAAATATATACGTTAGCGAAGGTTATTACGGGTATGATTGTGATACATATGATGACGGAGTTGATATAAATATCAATGTAGGTTCCGGCTGGGGGTATAGTCCGTGGTATTACAATTCATGGTACTATCCCTGGTATGGTTCCTATTGGTATCGTCCCTATTGGGGCTACTACGGCTGGGGTTGGGGTGGCTATTATAGTGGATGGTATTCTCCATGGTATGACTGGTATTGGGGGTCATCATGGGGCTGGGGTGGTTATTATGGCTATTATGGTGGCTACTATGGCGGCTACTATGGCGGCTA
>JGI24702J35022_10000493_pt1 | contig 23848 bp, 4 predicted proteins | sample TergutTh196P4_FD_35022 | JGI IMG/M metagenome (IMG submission 35022)
AAAGCCGTAAACGGTTAAAGTTCGGACTTTCCTCTTCACAAAAACTAAAAGTGAAGCGATCGCCGTCCGCCTGTTTAACGGCAATTAGTAATGGGGTATCTCTAAAACCTATCTAAAGTGGTGTCATTCCCGTGAAAACGGGAATCCATTTTTGTCTTTATCGTCGAACACATTTAAAAGCAGCATTGATACCCGTTTTCACGGGTATGACAAAATTGGGTTTTTAGAGAGACCCCATTACTAATTGCCGTTCTGCCTTTTTAACAGTATTCTCGAACAATTGTCGCAGAAAACCAATTCGTGGCATTTCTGCGCCTGATTTATCAATTGCGGCCTTAATACCATTCCGCATCCGCCGCAGCTTTCTCCGTCGACAAGACAAATTCCCTGTCCGTCGCGGCCTTCGCGTATTCTCTCGTATTGGTCAAGTATGTTTTTATTAACTTTTTGTTTATGCCGTTCTCTTTCTTCTTCGATCTTCGCTATTTCGTCCGAAAACTTCTTAGCCGAACTTTCAATATCGGCAATCTCGGCTTTAATTCTCCGGTCACTCTCTTTTAATTCAAACTCGGACTCTTTTACTGTCTTATTCTCATTTTCTATTTTATCCATCAACTCCAAAATTTCATCTTCTATAACGCTTTTATCCGCTTTTGCTTTTTCAATTTCCAAAAGCAATGCTTTATAAGTATCGTTTGATTTTACGCTGTTAAGTTCTAATGAGTGTTTTGCAACCGCCTTTTCCTTTGAATCCAAAATAGCTTCTTTTTCTTTTTTTAAAGAACTTAACGCGACAAAACTTTTCTTTTTCTCTTCCGTTTCCTGTTTTCTTAATTCCAAATCTTTTTTCTTTTCTTCAATAAGCGCCGGAGCGTCTTCTATCCGACTTTTAATGCTTTCAATTTTTATGTCATAATCCTGCAATTCATACAAAAGCTCTAAATCCTGTTTCAAATTTTCCATTTGCACTCCATTTATGATAATCTAAGCGATACACATCTGCGGCGCCTTTGCCGTTATGGTGGGTATGACAGGGTTCGAACCTGTGGCCACTCGCGTGTGAGGCGAGTGCTCTTCCGCTGAGCTACATACCCGTAATATCAATAATCACCGTTTATTATAGCAAGTTTTAATTTGCTCGGCAAATAAAAAAGACCCTTGATTTCTCAAGAGTATATTTTAATTTTTTTATTGATTGGGCCTGGTAGGACTTGAACCTACGACCATTCGATTATGAGTCGAGTGCTCTAACCAACTGAGCTACAGGCCCGCTTTAAAACGCCTAAAAATTATATCTAAAAATCTGTCTCAAGTCAATAATAATAACCCGAACTTCATAATTCTTAAATTTAAATACAGGACTTACGGCAAAAAAGCATATCTTCGCTTTATCTGATATTGCAAATAACTATTGTAACAAGAAGCACCGCGCATAAAAGCGCGGAAAGAACAATAAGCAGTATCCTTTGCGTCTTAAGAAAGTTAATTTCTCTTTTAAGCTTATCATTTTCTTCTTTTAATTCGCGGTTTTCTTTTTTATCGCGGATAAATTCTGAAATTTGCGGCTGGGCAGCAGCCGCAATGGAAGAAATAACTTTTATAATTGTTGGTATTGAAGGCATAATGACTCCTAACGGCAATTATAATGACAATGCATAGACGCACGGCAACGGCGGAAGCCGAGAAGCTTGGAATCTGAGTCACAGCAACAGCAATTGTTTTTGCTTTGTTCTGCCGTTTAAAAGCTGTATTTCGCGCCGATCGTGCCGCCGAGGTTTGAGAAGTTTTCGGCGATTTTTATTGCGGCGCCGGCGTATGCTTTGAAATTTTCGTTTATGTCGTAAGACGCGGATAAATTAAACCCTGCGGCGTCTTTGCCGGTCTCGGCTCCTACGGATTTAAAAGTTTCGGTTTTTCCGTTTAATCTTGATGTAAGTTCCGGCATATATCCGCTCAAAAGTCTGTTATATTCTATTGAAGCGCCCAAATTTAATTCAGATATTTTCGCGTTTGCGCTTATTCCTATTCTTGCGTTTGAAACAAATACGTTTGAACCGTCTATTTCCAAATTTAATGTATCCGCGCCGGTTTCAGCAAAATCACCGTAATGCGCCCAAGCGCCGTTGATCCCCGCAAAAGGATTTAACGAAAAAATTTCAGAAACGGACATTTCGTAAGAAGCTTCCGCGTCGGCTTCTAAAACGTAACTTTTAAATTCGGACTTTGCGCTGCGCACAAATCCTGAGCTTGAAACATTGACGCTTCTTGTAATATCGTAAGCCTGCCCTTCGTAATCAAGGGCGGCTTTAAACTTCAATGCGTTTTTACCTGCCAAAGCGTACGCTCCGCCGCCGAAGCTTGAAATATCGCCTTTATTCGATTCCTGCGAAATGCCGGCAATGCCGTATTTCCCGAAAAATCCGAATATGAGATCGTCGGCCAAATTCGCATCCGCGCCGAAAGTTATAGCGTAATTTACGGCTTTAAAATCACCGTAAGAATTTTCGTCGGATCCAAAAACAAGAGAACCTCCGTCGACATAAGCCCATACATTATACGGTTTGTCGGTTTTTTCAATATGATCGAAAAGTCCGCGTTTGCTTCTGTTATGCATATTGTAATTTAAGGCATTGGCTATGAAATAAGGAGAAGTTTCAAGCAAAGCCTGCTTCTGCTGAAGAACGGACGTCATTTCGTTGATGCCGTCTATGACATTTGCCAAAGGCCTGTCCGCGTTCGACGACAAAGCATCATACATTTTCGCGGCATTTTTCTGATTCTTCCCAAGTTTGTCTAATGAAGAAAAATAACTTTGTCTTATGCCGTTTACCACAAGCATAAATTTCTTTTGGGTTTCGTCAAATTCAAAATCGTATTTTAGATCCCGCGGAAACGTGCGGTTTACGGCATTATTGTCAAAAGATTTTACGGCAAAATCCGTATCTTCAAAACCGTCGTCGGCATTTACCAAAGTAAACCACAAATTATCATAAGTCCCAACGCCCGCCCTGACGCTTACAGTACCGTCAAGCAGCGCTTTGCCGCCAACTTCAATGACGTCCGAATCGCCGTAAGAAAATATGCCGAACTTCAATTCGCTTTGAGGATCAACCGTTAAATCTCCGCTTACCGAAATTGTCCGCGGGGATGCGGTTTGTATATTTAATACGCTTCCGTTTAAAACGCTGAGATCATTCAGCGACATATTGCTGCCGCCCGCAAGATTGAACGATACGCCGTCCAAATTCAAATTTAACGATCCGTAACCGGATATGCTGCCGTTCATATTGAAATTCCCGCCGCATCCCAGTACCGTTAAAGTATTGTTTGTTCCTTCGGAGGTAATAGCGTCATTTATAGTCGTGGTCTGGTATTGCGAAACGGAAGCGTCAAATTCCGCGTATGAATTTCCCGCGAAATGAATGGAATTTGACAAACCGTTTGCCGTGTTTGCGTTAAATACCGTAAGGTCGAGCACGGTTTGCTTAAAATAAATTTTCGCCTCTTCCGACGCGCTTAACCCTTTCAGGTAAACGGCGCCGCCGTTTGCGCCGGCGAAATTTTCCGTAAACGTAACGTCGGCAAAATCTATTTTGCCGCTTCCTGTCAAGTAAACCGCTCCGCCTTCGGCGCCGGCGGCATTATTTGTAAAAACTGCCTGTCCGGATGAAAAGTCCGAAGTTCCGCCGTCCTGATATATAGCTCCGCCTTTTAGATTTGACTTATTGTCCGCAAATGTTGAAAGCCCATTATAATCGATCGAACTTCCCAAAGCGTAAACCGCTCCGCCCGAACCGTTTGCCGCGCCCTGCGCGCTGTTATTTTTAAATTCTGAGCCGGCCAGAAAATTTACGGATTGCGCAAAAGCGTAAATTGCTCCGCCGCCCGAAGTTATAAGGTCGCCGGACGCCGTGTTTGATTCAAATAAGACCGAACCGTTAAAAGTCATAATGCCGGTCGAAGCGTAAACCGCGCCGCCCGAACCGCCCGCCGAGTTTAAAGTAAACCCTGCGTCCGATTGAAAATCAAAAACTCCGCTCTCCTGATAAACCGCTCCGCCTCTGAAACCCGCTTCATTATTTGCAAAAGAAACAATACCGGTAAAAAGCGAACCGCTTTCCGATGAGTAGACCGCTCCGCCGTAAAAACCGGCGGCATTATTTGCAAAACCAGAGGTTTTGCTGAAAGTTAAAGTTCCGTTATCCTGATAAACCGCTCCGCCTCTGAGACCTGCTTCGTTACCTGTAAAAGAAGCGGGGTCCGAAAAAGACAAACCGCTTGCCGACGCGTAAACCGCGCCGCCCGAACCGTTTGTTATTCCTTCTGCTTTATTATTGCTAAATTGTGCCGCGCCTAAAAACTCCACAAACTGTTCAAAAGCATAAACTGCGCCGCCGCCCGAAGTTATAAAGTCGCCGGACGCCGTGTTAGATTCAAACGATACAGAACCGTTGAAAGTCATAGCGCCGGTCGAAGCGTAAATTGCGCCGCCGGAAACTCCGGCGGAATTTAGAACGAATTTCGCATCCGATTGGAAATCAAATATTCCTTTTTCCTGATAAACTGCGCCGCCTCTTGAATAAGCCGAATTGTTTTGAAATTGAACCTCGGCGCTGCCAGTAAAAGTAAACGCCGAAAGGTTAGAATAAATTGCTCCTCCGCCGTTTGCGTCTATCCCCGAAGCCGAATTGTTTGTGAACGCTATGTTTGAATTTATGTTAAATTCATTATCTCCGTAGGCATAAATTGCGCCGCCGGAAATGCCCACTTCGTTATTTGTAAAATAGCCGGAATCCGTAAAATTATACGCGCCCGAACCCGTTGCGTACAAAAAGCTGTAAAAAGCTCCCCCGCTTGCGGATGCGGTATTAGAATCAAATTGCGCTGCGCCGTTAAAATTGATAATATTTTGTCCGCCCGAATAAACCGCAAAAGCTCCGCCGTTTGCATAACTTTTATTATCCGCAAAAGACGCCGTTTTTCCGGAAGCAAAATCAATTTTTTTAGTCCCTTCTGACGCATACATAAGGACTGCGCCGCCGCCCGTTAAACCGTCGCCGGAAGAAGTATTGCCCGTAAATGCGGCTCCGCTTTTAAAATCAAGCGAACTTTGCGAAGTTCCGCCCAAATACAGCGCTCCGCCGTTTTCCGCAGAATTGTTTTGAAAAACAACATTGTCCGCAAATTCCGCGCTGCTGTCAATAAAAGCCGCGGCTCCGCCCATAGCAGTAGCCGAGTTGCTTGTAAAATTTACCGTGCTTTCAAAACCGTAAACCGAACGCAAAGCGTATATCGCTCCTCCTGAAACGCTTGTAATACCAAGCGTTTTATTTTCGGAAAAATCAGTAATTCCGCCGGAAAGAAAATTTAAATTGCTGTCAACGGAAAATATCGCCGCGCCGCCTTCGATAGTATTGCCGCTTATGGCGTTTGCGTAAAAAGACGCGCCGTTTGAAAAAGTGAAAGTTGAACTTTGCACAAAAATTGCTCCGCCGCGCGAAAATGCCGTCGAGTTATGCCCAAAAACCGCATCTCCTCTGAACTCATATACGGAATTTTGCGAATAAATCGCGCCGCCTGCGCTGAAAACCGACGAAATATGTTCTGAGGCGTTCCAATAAAAACCCGCATTGTCGTGAAAAATATTATGTCCGCCTGCGCTAAAAATCGCGCCGCCGCCCAAAGCCGCAGTATTTGAAGTAAAATTTATCGGTCCTGCAAAAAGTAAGTCGCCGGCGCTGTCTGATTTATAAATTGCTCCGCCTGAACCGGTCAAAGATTTATTGCCCGTAAAATTTGCTTCTTGAAAAATAACGTTTCCTCCGGAGCTGTAAATTGCCCCGCCGTGTCCGTATGCCGAATTATTTGATATGTCTGCGTCTGACCCAAAATAGACGTCACCGCCAAATCCCTTGTTGATCGCACCGCCGCGGCCGCCGGAAGTATTATTTTGAATGACTGCATCCGCATAAAAAATTAAATCGGAATTATTGCCGCTGTAGATCGCGCCGCCGTGATCTCCGGAATAGTTTCCGGTTATTTCTGCCGAAGCGTTAAAAGCCAGCGCACCGTTTGCCAAATAAATCGCGCCGCCGCGGCCAAACTGTGCCGTATTGCCGGTCATATAAACATCGGAAGAAAACGTAACTGCGCCGCCTGCATTATAAATCGCGCCGCCGGAACCGCCCGCCGTATTGTTCATTAAATATATTCCGGCTTCAAACTGCAGCGGGCTTGAACTGCCTTTATATATAGCTCCGCCGTGGGCATTTGAATTATTCGAAGTAGAATTATTGTAAAAAGTTGTCGCCGAATGAGTGCTGAAAGCAAGACTGCCGTTTGTAATGTAAATGGCTCCGCCGCCAAGAGCCGCAGTATTTGAAGCAAAATACGCTTCGTCGTAAAACGTTAGCGAAACGTTTGAATAAATCGCGCCGCCTAAACCGCCTGCGGAGTTATTTGTAAACTGTACCGGCGAATATCTGGGATAATCTATATCTCCGAAAACAAGACTGCCGGACGCGTTTGTTTTTTCATAATAAACCGCTCCGCCCGAACCGCCTGCAGAATTTGAATTAAAAGTAACGGCACCTTGAAAATTTATTGCGCTGCCTGTTCCGCCTTTAAAATATACGGCGCCTCCGTCTTTGCCGGCCTGATTGCTTTCAAACAGCGTAAAATCGCTGACCGCAAACGTATGCGTAGATATAATTTCGTCGAATTCATTGTACGTATAAGTAGTTATATCTACCGTCCCGAAGCCAAATGTCGTATTGACGCCGTCATAAAGCGAAGCATAAGCTCCGCCGTAACCGCTGGAATTATTTCCTATAAACCGGATTCCGCTTGAAAAAGCCACGTCAATGGACCGCACTAGAGAAGGACCCGAATATCCTCCTATAAAAACGGCGCCTCCGTATACGTTTGCGCCGTTTGCCGTATTATTGCCTCTTACCGTATTTGAAATAAAATGAATGTCTTTAAACTCTATTTCTTTATTTGTCATAGAATAGCCAGAGCCGTATTGATACTGCTCAGTATAATTGTAATAATAGTTCCCGTAAGCCCCGCCGCCTTTTACCGACGTATTTGTGCTTGTAAAAAGTCCGTTTGTTATAGTCAGATATTCAAAGCTGTGCGATGTTAATACGCCGGGACCTAGGTTACGATCTCCCGTAATAAAAGTAAAAGCTGCGCTTTTTTGATTTGCGTCTATAGCCTGTCTTACGGTGCTGGGAGTGCTTGCGTATACGGGTATGGTCTGATAGAAAGGCCAGCCGGTCGTCGTAGTTCCAACTTCAACAAAAGTATAAGTAGCGGATTTGACAGAAAACGTATAAAAATCATAGCCTCTGCTCCAAGTCCCTCCAAACATAGGCCATCCGGGATAGCGCAGCGTATACACGTCTTCTTCGGTCACCGACGGCATCGCATTACCGTAAATAACGTCTTCGGTAAGCTCATAGCGCGCCGTAGTCGTGGGCGAATTTGTACCCTGAGACGTCCATGCAGACTTTAATCCGCTTTCGTCTGCGCAATATGCAAACGAAGCAAAAGCAAAAACAAATAACGGTGATAATAATAAGACTTTCTTGAGTTTCATAGTTTCCCCTGTTAAAAGCAATTACAAATTAAAAATTACAAATTACAAATCAACTGCAAAGGCAGAACGGCAATTACGAATTAAACCCAAAATTGTCATTAGAAAGCCGTTGTTGTTCCATCGCCCCGCGTGAGAAGGAAACAGCTTGCACTTATTTTGTGGGTCAAGTGTCGTTGCCTCGCATCTCTGCATCCCCGCATCCCTGCATCGCCTTTATTCTATATTCGAGCTTATTATCAAATTTTCGTTTTGCATTTTTTCTATATAGTCTTCGATGTTTTCGTTAGATAAAATATTGTATCTGTCTTCGGATGCCGTTTTAAATACCGGAAACCATACCGCCATGGGATCTACTACCAGTTTTTTAATGTCTTTATATCCGAGACTTACGTTTTTAACGTATTTATTGTTGACAAACTGAATGTTTACGTCAGTGCCGGGCAAAACCGAAAAGTCGACTATAAAAGCGTTATTATTGGGAACGAGCAGGGAAACTTTTCCTTTGCCGGAATTTTTTACGTAATCCGAATAGAACGTATTGTGCGCGTACTGGTCAAGATATATTCCGGTCACCGCCGACAAATTGACTTTGCCTTTTTCTTTTATGGGCTCTACTATTATTCTTGAATTTTCCCTGCCGATCGAACCCGTCAAAGAATGAAGCGTGATGTTTGAGGCTTTGATATTAGGCTCTTTATTTCCCAAATTTACGGCTAATATGTCTCCGTTTGATATCACCGACAAATCTTTAGCGCACCAGAAACGTTCTATGATAAGCCCGTAAGTAAAGCCTTCAACATAGATCCCGCCGTTTAACGCTATGAGATTTGCTTTAACAAAATCCGGATTTTCATTGTCTAAGCGGAGCAGATTATCCGGTTTTCCTATATCGCCGGTTTGCGAATTAAGCCTGATCTCGCCGGCATAAAAACCCGCGTTTGCAATATTGGTTTTATCGCCTTTGATATCGCCGTAAACGTCGGCAAAAATCGTACCGCGCTCGGAAACCGCTTTATTTCCTATGATCATCGATCCGTTCAAAACGTTAAAGTTTATGTTTCCGTCAAGCGACCTTATTACGCCTTTTATCGTTAAATCGCCGTTTTCAACAAGCGATGTTATCGCTTCTTTTGCGGTAACAGCGCCGTCGATATCGGTTTTCTTTTCGCTTTTCAAATCAACTCCGCCGTTTGCAGAAGTCAAATCGCCTTTTACCGTAAGCTCTTTTTGACTGTCAACGGTTATGTCTTTATCTGCGGATATATTTCCGGTTATTTCGGTCTTGCCTTCGCTTGAAAGCGCAGCGCCGCCGTTTACGGAAATTATACTGCCGCCTGCAAAAATATCTTTTTTGCTGTCAACGGTTATGTTTTTATTTGCGGATATATTTCCGGTTATTTCGGTATTTTCCCCGCTTTTCAAACCAACAGCGCCGTTTGCGGAAGTTAAGCCGCCTTTTATTATTAATTCTTTGCCGCTGTCTGCGGTTATGTTTTTGTCGGCAGATATTACTCCGGTTATTTCGGTCTTGCCTTCGCTTGAAAGCGCAACTCCGCCGTTTGCGGAAGTTAAGCTGCCTTCTATCATAATATCGTTTTCGCTGTCTGCGGTTATGTCTTTGTCAGCGGATATATTCCCCTCTATTTCCGTTTTCCCGCCGCTTGAAAGCAAGACGCTTCCTTCCGCAGAGTTTATGCTGCCTAAGACGGAAACTTTTAGATCGTCTTCTTCGGACTGAAGTTCAATATCGTCTTTTGCAAAAAGATTTGCGTTGATCTCAACGCTGTCTTTGCCCGTAACGGTTATTTTGCCGTTTAACGAAGTTATATTTTGCATTCCGGTCGTGACGGAACCCGCCGCGGTCAGATTTATATCTTTGTCAGCCGAAATTTTGTCGGCATAGAGGTTTCCGGTCGAAGACAGATCAACAAGCCCTTCTAAAGACGAAATTTCTTCAAAATTTCCTTTATTTTGCGCTTCGATGTAAATATCGCCTTTGGCAAAAGCGCTGATCACTTCTTTCACGTCGGCTTTCACTTTATTGTCAAACTCTCCTATGGAAGCGTTTGAAGCGCCCATGATCAAGTTTTTCGCGGTTATAACGGAATTTTCATCCAGTCCGTATATCCCGCCGTACTTTGAAATGACCGAAACGTATTCGCCTGCCGTAAGTTTTCCGAAATACAAATCTTCGATCACGCCGAAATTTGACGAGTTTCCTACATTGTTCAGATAAACGTTTTCAACGGCTTCGATATTTACAGCGCCTTCATCCGCGCCGGCGCGGATAATTATATTCAGCGCTTTTTGGGAAGTTCCGACATTGGCGGCGTTTATTGTTATATTATGCGCCGCTATATTTTCGTAATCGGAAACTTCATACCCTGCGGAATAAACGTTTCCTTTGGCGTCTATGTATACGCTTCCGGGCGCCGACAAATAATTTAAAGATAGATCCTTGACCGACGAGAGATACATGCTTCCCTGCGGCGATATCGCAGTTAGAACCCCCGAAATGTCAAGAGCGAGCTTTTTATTTAAAGCTCCTATGTCGCCGCTGCCGGACTCAAGCATGAGATGATTTCCGGTAATATTGGGGTTATCGGTCAAAGAAGCATTGTAAATGCCTCCCGCGCTTTTTACGCTTACATTGCCTCCGGACTTGATTTGCTCTATGTTTATGTCGTTTTGGCTGCCTATATACACGTATCCGTCAGCATTTACGTTTAATTTTTCCGTCGCGTTTACATTGACTTGTTTCTGGTTAAGTATGGTAAGCCCGAGCAGATTATCATCTTCGTCTCTGTCCCATATTATATTGTAGTATTCTGCCGTAGCAATACTTAGTTTTTCGCTTTCCGACAAATTCGCAAAAGCGCCTTTGGAACTCAAATCCACATAAAGACTGCTTTCATTTAAACCTACCGACCCGCCGGCATTGATAAATACGTTCCTGCCGTTGAAATTATTGTCATAAAGTATATATTGGCCGCCATTGTCTTTTGCGCCGTTCATAGCATATAAAAGCTGGTCTTGCGTCCATGCGTACTCGCCGCGGTTTGAGTCAAACAAACCAAGGATACCGTCCCACAAAGCAAGCAGCTCTTCTCTTTTGCGTTCGTCTATATCATTATCCGTATTTATGTCATATACGCTTCCGTTTGTAACGGTAAGATAAATATCGCCGGACGTTGAAGAAATATTGCTGACGCCTAAATCTCCCGAAACTTTCTTGATAAGTTTAATGTCGCCGTAAGCATTAGCTTCAATGTTTTCAGCGTCTATTTCAAGTTCCGCGCCGTTATAACCGGTTATGGCTCCTCTTGCGGATTCTATTTTGGTATTTACGCCTTTTATCTTGCTGCCCGAGCTGTCAGCGGTTATTTCTTCGTTGGAAATAAGAGTAACGTCGCCTTCGGCCGCGGTTATGTTTCCTATTGTAAAAACGTCAAACAGCCCGTTATTGGTTTTTGCTATCAGGTCTATATTTCCTACACTGGAGTTTATGGCATTAAAAACTCCGCCTTTTAAGCTTACGGTCAAGGGATGATATGGTCCTCCTATGCCTTCTGCCGCTTTAAGAGTAATATTTTGCCCGCTTACCTGCGCTCCGGCGCCAAGACCTTGTATGGCGCCATTGTTAGACGTAATATAAACGTCTGCTAAAGAACCGGCGTTTATTGCCCCTCTTAATCCTATGGTATTATTTGATGTGACATTTATGTCCTGGGGCGTACTGTATCCTATAAAACCTATGTTTATTGGATTATCGGCTTTTATGCTGTGTATGTTAAAGTTGTTGACGCCGGTCTGCCATGTGGTACGCCTCCAATACGTCTGGGTGGAAAATATCCACCAGCCCGTACTGTACGAACCATTCTCGTCGTGTATTATTTCGTTGCTTGTGCCTCTATACTGGTAGTTATATATGTATCTTGGGTCTCCTGAACTGCCGTATGTGATATATTCTCCTTTTGACAGAGGGTCAGACACCGTGTATTCTCTTTCCAGCGTCATATCGCTTTTGTCCGGCACAAGCCAATCCATTCCCCAAAAACTATTTCTCTCGTGATAATATGTCTCCTCCGTTACGTCTTTTGAACCCGTAGTCCATGTATATCTGATGCCGGACGCGGGATTGTATTGAGCCGTGGAGGCTAACGAACTTGTGCCGGCATTTGTGACGGTTCTGATCTGGCCGTTTTCAAAAGTATAAGTCGTTTCAAGCGGGACCCATTTGCCGCCGACGTTTACGGTTTTGGCAAGGTCGGTTATTTTTATTTCGCCGTTTATTTTTTTGTCCGTATTTATATTGTTGAGTATTATTTCGCTTGCGGAATTATTCGTGATCGTTACTTTTGCATATCCGTCAAGAGCCACAAGCTTCCCGTAGCCTTGCGCTGAAGTGTTTATGATGTTTCCGTAAAGATAAAGTTTGCCGCCTTCTATGTTGACGCTTGCCACTTCAATATTTCCGGTAACAACATTGTAATAAGCGGTAAGATTTCCGTGGACGTTTGAAAGCTTATACAAAGCGTTGGCCGTAGAACTGTTTTTACTGAGATAATCTCTTACGGCATCAGCTATAGTTCCGTCGCCAAAAGCTAAATATATGGTATCGCCTATATTCAAATCCCAATCTTTAACGCCGGCCTGTATAAGGCCGTTGATGTCCAAATATGTGCCGCTGATATATATATTGTTTGCAATTATCGACGAAGCGGCAAAGCTTGATTCGTTTTGAATGGCATCGCTGGAAGTGTCCGTATGGCTTGGGTTTGTCTCGTTTGCGCCCGCAAGGCCGCCCCATACATTTCTCGGGTCGCCGCCAACGTGAAAAATAAACTCGTTTTTCAGGGCGGTTTGCACAAAATCCAGTTTGGCGTCTATGTTTATAGTGCTTGCAAGTATGGTTCCCCTTGACTCTATGCTCCCTTCGGAAGTAAGTATTACTTTGCCCAAAGGATTTATTATGTCGCCCAAAAGTTCAAGATTTGGCGCTCTTGGAGCGCTTGGATTTCCCTGATTATCTATGATTATTACAGGCTGCGACGAAGGATCGCCGTTATTTGACGAAACGCTTAAAGAATTGTCGGTTTTTATTACGTTTCCGTTTGAATCTTTCATCAATTGTCCGTTTTGATATGTGCCTATGCTTGCGTCTTTAATTTCCGAAGGATTTTCTATCCGGATATAATTTACGAAAATATCTCCGCTGGCTTCGTCGGAAATCATAATATCGTTGATCCTTAAAAAATTATCGCTGTAATTGGAAATATTCACTTCCGCCGATGAATTTGCTTTAAGCGAACCGTTTCCGGAAATATTGTTCATTTCTATTTGAATGTCGCCTCTTCCGGCAGCCATATCTCCGAATTCTATGAAATTCACGTCGGCAAAAGAAACGTCGACCATTACCCCGTCTTTATCTGCAGCGCGGAAACCCAAAACTTCAAGCTGGGTATTAAGACGCGATATTTCGAAGTCTATTTGGCCTGTTATAATTGAAGACGCGCCGTATTCGGCTTTCAGCTTTTCAAGAGCTTCTTTCTGTTTTAAGATCTCGCTGACAATATTCATTGTGCCGGTCTTATAGTTTACGAATATCTCGGGATTTCCAAAAACCACTGTCCCGTCCTGCAAAATGGTTATTTCAATATCGTTGTTTGCTCCGGCAAGAATGCTTCCGTTGACGGCCAAAAGCGAGTTTACGTTTCTTTCAATCTTTCTGTCGCTTTCTTTTGTGGCAAGTTCGCCAGCGGGAGTATATATGCGCAAAACTCCGGTTTCTTTGGAACGTCCCTGGCTTGAGGCTATATTGACATTTTTGCTGCTCTTTAAAGACGCGCCGTAATTTACGTTGACGTTGTCATTGACATTGATTATGGAATTGGATTGTGAATTTGCGTTTATGGGCAGCGCTGCCATATTGTAAATTTCCGTAATGGATCTGCTTCCGTAAAACGCCCAGTTTGCAACTTCCACGCCGGTGCGGGAAAGGTTGAGGTTTAAATCGCCGGCAGCGTAAATGTCTGCTCCGTTTAAGAAATTTATGGAATTATTGATATTGGCTATACTGTTGCTGTTTCCCTGAACGCCGCTTATAAAAGCGACCGCGTCTATATAGGTTTGGGTGTCAATATCCTGATCGGCCAGAGCGTTTACGGTAAAATCTTTGCCGGCATAAATTTTGCCTGCGAAATTTGCTTCCGTATTTGAATTGTTGTTTACGGTCGATTCTACCGTAGAATACGACGCTCCGGACGCGGTTTTAAGTTTTGCCAGATCAGCGGCGTTGGAACCGTTGTAAAGGTCTACGGTAAACGTGCTGTTTTTATTTTCGTCTTTTTTAGTGGTGATATTTGTCTGCGCGCCGAAATTTACTTTTGTGTCATTATAAATATCGGTTATGCTTTTTGCAAAAAACCCTCCTGCAACGGAAGCCGATATGGCGTCTATGTTTGCGCCGGATCCTAATTTATTAAATATGTTAGAAGCTCTTATTTCAATATTGTTGGCCGTAATATCGGTTTGTCCGGTAATATCCACATTGACCTCGGAGTTTGAAACGTTGCTGAGATTTATAATGCCGACGTCAAGCGCCCCGCCGGTTATCGAATCTGCGTAAGAGTTTTGATTGGACGTTGCTTTTGCGTAGATATTTAAATTTTTGGCATATATATCCGAAGAGCCTGCTGCGCCTATTGTTGTCTCGGTAAGAGAATTATTAAGGGTCGTATTGCTTGTTCCGCCTGCGCTAAACGCCCCGACGCGTCCCGACTGCGACTGTGAAACAAGATTTACCGTTGAACCGGATTTGATCTCAATTTCATCTGTTCCCGTCTTATTGCCGTTTACGTCGGAACTTGCAAAAATGCTAAGCCCTCCGCCGAGTTGCGCTTTTGTATTGACCCTTGACGTATTGTCCAAAAGCACAAGACCTAAAGCCACATAACCTGCGGTAACCGCTAAACCTTGGGCGATTTGGGAAATATAACTGTCAGATAAAACGCTTAATTTGCCGGAGACCTGAAAAACGCTGTTGTCTCTAAGGGAAGAAATAACGTCCCCTCTGACCATATTTTCTATTACTATGCCGTTTGCCGATATCAATCCTCCGGACCCGCCTATTGCTTTTGCGTCCGAAGAAACATTATGATAAGCTTTCACCGAAACATTATCGGCTTTAACGGTATTATTAGCGCCGATATAAGCGTTATTTGAAAGATTTATGCGGCTGAAAGCGACTGAGGCCGCGATACTGAGCGAGCCAACGGAAACTCCGGTAAAATCCGCGTCTACCCAGGTTTTCCCGTTTGTCAAAACGTTTAGATCGTAAAGATTTAATTTGGAACCTGTACCGGTATAAGCGCTCAAATTGTCATTGACGTTTAAAACAAAAACGTTTACCGTGGCGGCTAAACCAATACTGCCCGCCGCAGCTATCATATCCGCGTCAATATTATTGCCGGTTTGCGCTTTTACGGTAAGGCTGTTTACCGTAGGCGTCAGCGCGTTTTGATTTCCTATGACAGTATTATTTCCTATCCACGCATTAGTTCCGCCGCCTTTATTTACGACTCCGACAACAGCGCCTACTGCCGCAAATTGCCCTATTCCGACATTAACGAACTTTGGAGTTATATTTGAAACCGCATTTGCCAAAACGTTGATATTTCGCGCCGTGGTTATTTCCGCATTGTTTGCGATATAAGAGTTTGTCAAATTATTGGAATTTATTACCGCAACGCCCGCATTAACGCCTATTGCCCCTACCGAACCCATATAGATTCCCGTAGCGTTTGAAGTATCGGAATTAGCCGTAATATTTATATCGTTTGCGGAAACTTTGCCGCCTATGCTTGCTTCCGTACGAGTAGCCAGATCCTGTACCGCAACCGAAGCTCCGACAGATATTCCCGCTGATGATGCAGAACCTATGTTAGCGTTTATTTTTACATTGTCATCCGCCTTTACGATGACGTCTCCGCCCGCCGTAACGTTTCCGTCTATATATGCGAATGTCCCGTTATCGCGCGGCGTTCCGTAAATGCCTGAATCGTCGTAATCAAAATCGGAAATTTTTCCGGTATCGATAAGTCCTCCGCCGCCGACCTGACTTCCGTTTATTCTGCTGCTCATTTTCATATTGTCGTCTATATCGTCTTTGCTGTCTTTAAGATAAGTATTGGAGCTCGGACCGTTTTCGTCGTCTTCCGCAGTGACGTCATTTGCGTCGACGTTTCCTCCGACTACTATAACGTCGACCGTGGCGTTTATCCCAACTCCGCCGCCTGCAACGGAAACCACTATATCGTTTATATCCCTGTTGTTTTGCGCGCTGACGCCAACGTTTCCGCTGACTGTGGTATTGATCCCGCTTCCTATGCCTGCGGTAACGTTATTATTGTATACGCCTACCGAAATGCCTGCCGTTACGCCGACAACTCCGGCTGATCCGCCAAAAAATATTTTGTCAACTTCCAAAGTATTTTTTGCATCGACAATAATGTTTTGGGCGCTTAAATTATAAGTACTCGTATCTCCGGCCGCGCGCCTTATAAGAGCAAAAGTCTCGGTATTGTTTACGCTTACGCCCGCAGTCACGGCTATGCCCGCTATTGCTCCGCCGAAAGTGGCAAGATTTGCAAAAGTTTTTTGATACCCCTCGGCGTCAAGTTTTATATTTCTTGAAGCGGTAATGTTTGAACTTATAATTTCGGCTATTGTAGAGTTCGATATGACGCTTGTAAATACGGTCCCCGCTACGCCCGCATAAGCTCCGCCGGCAAGAGTCCCCATTGCTATGCCTATTTTACCTTCTACAGGATCTGTTTCGCCGATTATGACCGCGTCTTTAGCTTCGACCGAAACGTCCCTTGCGGTTATGTCGCTTTTGTTTATGTAAGCGTGATTTTCACTCGTGTTTACTCCCACAATGACATTTCCTGCAACGCTCACCCCTCCGGAAACCGCTCCGCTTACAAGCGCGGCCGCGTATTTTTCGGTATTTTTAGTTTTCACTTCAACGTCGCCTTTGGCTTTCACGTTTGAATTGTCTATATAGGCTTCGATCTTATTGTTCATGGTCTCAAAGTCAGCGGCAACGCTTACGCCGACAGTGCCGGAAACTGCAACTGCTCCGGCTAAAATTGCTACGTCCGTTTCGTTTTCCGCGGCAACGCTTACGCCGGCATCTGCGCCGTACTGGCCGTCAGTCGCTGCGGAATAATCTTTATTTATTTGTGAATTTGTAATTTTTGCAACAGATTGGCCGTCCACGACTGTGCCGGTTATGCCTCCGGAAACGGAGACCGTGCCCGAACCTGCTCCCGCCGCGCTCAAGGTAAAAATTTTGTCGTAAATATTTGAGTTTACCGTAAGCCCTGATGCTCCGCCGAAAGAAGAGCTTAACGCATTGTTGCCTTTTGCCGTAATATCCGAATCCAAAATACTTGCAAATGATCTGCTTCCCACATAATGAAAACCTACGTTTGCGCCAACGCCTACCGTTCCGCCTATCGCAAGCGAACCGCTATAAAGCTGGATATTATTTTTGTTGTCAGCCAAAAGCCCTATCGAACCTTCCGAAACTATTGTAGAATTATTTATATAAGCATCCGCGGTATTGTGGATTATGCCTATACCCGCCGCGCCGGCAATACCGACAGTGCCCGCGCCTCCTAAAGCCGCTATAATAAGCTGTATCTCGCCTTCCGAAGAAGCTTTAACTTCAATATTTCCTTCGTTTTCAATTTTAACGTCTTCCATATAAGCGCTTGCCGAATTAAATAAAGAGTTGAAACCGACCCCTATGCCTATGCCCGCGGAATTTCCAAACCCTGCAGCGCCTGCAATAGCAAAAATGTCGGAATTATCTTTAGCCGATAAAAATATGTCCCGAGCCTCTATCGGAGCAGATTTAAACCCTTTTATATAACTTTGCGTCCCATTATTTATAACATTGACATTTACCGTTACGGCCGCGCCGGCCTGATTGACTCCTACTCCGACGGATCCCGCAAGTGAAATGATATCGGACGAATTTAACGAATTTAAAAATATGTCTTTTTTAAGAAATATGTCTGAACTTTCTATAAACGAACCCGTATTATTATGCAAAACGTTTACGCCCAAAGCTCCGCCTATGCCGGCTGAACCCATTGCCACGGCTACAGCGCCCGCCAAAGCGAAAATATCGGAATCGTCATATGAATTTATATTTAAATTTCCTTCCGAGTTTACCGTAGAATCTTTAATATACGCCTGAGTTTTGTTATTTGTTATATTGATCGAGCCCGAACCCGCGATAGCCGCGCCGTCGCTTGTAAAAGAACCCGCAAGACCCACCGCTACGGAAACAATGCCCGCATCGCTTACGGCGTCTAAAATTATGTCGCCTTCATTGTCTATATCCGAATCTTCAGCATAAGCTTTCGCATTGTTTGATATCCAACTGATACTGCCCGCGCCGGCAATTGCAACGCCCGTACCGTCTCCGGCAGCTATGCTTACGCCGCCTGTCGCGTTTATAATGTCGCTTTCTTCTTTTGCAAAAATTTCTAATTTTTCCGTCCCTTCGTATTTGGTGTTTTTAATAAAAGCATTGGCTTGGCCGGTAATATTTGCAATGCCCGCGCTGCCGGAAATTCCTATGCCAAAACTGCCTGAATCGCCCGATCCGCCGCTTGTGCCCGAAGAAGAATTCGCCATATTTGAAGCGTCCGGATTTTCCGCCTGGTTTCCCGCGTCCTTTGAAGCTTTCGGCCCGGCATAAGCCGCTGCTATCGCATAAGAATGTATAAGACCGTCGTTTAACGCAAAAAGTTTTGCATTCTGCTGATTGTTTATGACTGAATCTATTATTGCCGCATTTGTAATTCTGTCGATATCCGTTACCGCTACCGAAGCGCCTACCGCAACTTTTTCCGACATTGAAAGGCTGCCGGCAACGTTTACTAAAATAGGAGTGTGCTTGGCCTCAATATTAAGTTTGCCGCCAGCAAGATTTCCCTTTTCGACGGTTATATCGGAATCATTTATAAAAGCGCCGACTTCGCTGTCGGATTTGACCCAATTGAAAACGCCCTGAAGCCCGAAAGTTTTGCTATCGCCGCCCGCTATGCCGACGGTCACGTCAAGCTGGTCATAAGCCGCAGTAACGTTCAAATCGTTTGCATAAACTTTTGAATTATTCTCTATATAAGCGTTCGTTTTTGTGTTATACCATATCTGATTATAAGTCCCTCCGACGCCAACGTCGGCTCCGCCCTGCCCTAAAGGACTTTTGTAAGAATCGCCGAAAATCCCGCCGACCGTCACGCTTGTAGTTTTAGACTGCGCGTCAACGTTTACGGACTGTTCGCCCGTGTTCAAGGCGGGGTCTGTTTTCTGGTTTACTTTTGCGTTTTTTATATAAGCTTCCGAAGTAAAATCGTAATTTGTGATATTTACCGAACCCGAAGCCGTTACGGAAAAACTTGAACCGCCTTTTTTGTCTTCTCCGCCTTCATTATTTTCTTCTGCTTCGCCTTCCGGCGCGCTTGAACGCACCCACGAATTTACAACCGATTCTTTTAAACCTTCGCCGCCGTCGCTTTTTGTTTCTTTTAATTTCTCAAAAACTTCTTTTCCGCTGTCAAAGTTCGGATCGTTTTTAAAATTCACAAAAACGTCAAACCACGAACTGTCAAAAGGCATTTCGTGATTTGAAGATATGTTTATTTTTTTGCCGGCGTCTATAGCTGCGCCGTCGACAACAGCCTTAACGTCGTCCGTATATTTTCCTATTACCACCGCGCCAGTGCCTTTGACCGTAGAATCCTGCGAACCCGCGACCTGAGCGTCGACAAACTGTTTTATGTTTGCGTTTATTGTTTCGGCTTTCATATTTATGTCGTTTAAAGCTTCAACTTCGGCGTCCGCGCCTGAAATTTCAGCCTTAGAGGTATTTTTAACGTCGGCATAAAGAACGGCTCCTGCAAGAGTTACGGTATTTCCGTCGTCATTGCTTCCGCTTTCTTTTTTGATGCCGCTGTTATCGTTAGTTTTTTCCGATTCGTCGTTTGTTTTTGTCTGAAGATTGCTGCCCTCGGCTTTAATGTTTGAGTTTTGCCCTTCTTCTTTGTCTTTCTCTTCGTTTTCTTCTTTATTTCCGGTGCTTGCGGAAATATTCTGCTTAGTGTTTTTTGAATCTATTTTTGAATTTATATTGACGTCATTGCCCGCTTTGACTTTTCCTTTTACCGTTACGGTATTTTCCGTATCCATAAGATTTATGCCTACGGCAAGAGCCGCGTTTGCGTTTTCGCCGGCTTTGGTTTCAACGGTAAGCGCAGTATCTTTTTCAGTTACGGCGTCTATAGTAATGTTATTTCCGGCATTGATATCGGCATCTTTGGAAATATTTATTGCAGTTTCGCTTTTGATATAAGCTGCGCCTACGGCTCCGCCAAGTTCAACGGCGCCGTCGAAATCATGCGAAGTTGATTTTGCTTCGACTTCCGAAGTTATTTTGGTTGCTGCATTTATGCTGATATCATTGCCGGCAGTTAAAGAAGCTTTGCCTATGTTTATATTCGATTCCGACAGGTTCACTCCTACGGCAACCCCTAAACCTTTAGCGTCGGTCTTTACGGTGGTCTGGGATTCAACGGAAGTTTTAATGTTTAAGTCGTTATCGGCATTGATATTTGTGTCGCCGCTTATATTGATATTTGCCGAAACGTCGGATTTTGCCATTTTGCCTTTTATGGCGTCGTCGGTCAAATCCGAGATCAAGTCTAGAACCTCATTTGTGACCGCTAAAGCCGTATCCGTCAAATCTCTGATTTCTACGGTATCGCTTAAATCGTCGTATTCGTATTTGTTTTCGGCAGCTGCTTCTATAGTAATGTCTTTACCCTCTATTTCCGTATTTGATATGTCTACGGAAGCTTTTCTTGTGGATATAATTTCAGCTCCTTTGTCTGAAGCCGTAATTGTAATGTCGCCTTTTGTAATGCCTGTGGATTTTATTGAAGAATCTTCTATTTTTATGTTTTTGCCGGATATGTCTATGTTTTGGACTGCTTCGACGTCAGCCTTTATTTTAACATCCGGATTTGCGGCAGTCGAACGTCTGTTGTCGCCTTCCGAAGCTATTTTTACGTCGTTTCCTGCTTTTATCGAACCGTTTATATCGGCTTCATTTACAAGATCCGTATAATTGACTGATACTCCTACCGATATTTTTGTATCGCCGCTCCCGCTGCCGTCGTCTTTTTCAGTGACCGCTTTCGTTGTTATGTCTTTTTCGGTTATGACGGAAACTGCCGCATCGTTTCCTGCTTCTATTGTGCTGTCGTCAAAGTTTACCGACGTATCGGCTATTGCTACGGAAAGAGCTATAGCTCCTTTATATTTTTCTTCCGATTCGGATTTTGCTTCGACTTCGGAAGTAATTTTTGATTTTGCTTCTACGATTGCGTCATTTCCGGCTTTTAAGTCGGTTTGGCTTATATCAATTTTAGATTCGACAATGTTTACTCCGGCCGCAAGCGCGAGATTTTCTGCTTCAGCCTTTGCCGTTGCCTGAGAATCCACAGAAGTTGTAATGTTTATATCGTTATCTGCATTGATAGTTGTATCGCTTATCGTAATATTTGCTGAAACGTCAGACTTGGCTATTTTACCAGCTACGGCATTGTCGGTTATGTTAGAAACCAACTCTAAAACTTCATTGATACCGCCTAAGATTCCGTCCGTCAAATCGCTGACTTCTATGACAGCCGGCGTATCGTCGTATGTATATTTATTTTCAGCAGTCGCTTCTATGGTAATGTCTTTGCCCTCTATTTCGGAACCGGATATTTCTATTGAAGCGCTTCTTGTAGATATAAGTTCGGATCCTTTGTCCGAAGCGGTAATTTTAACGTCGCCTTTTATTGCTCCGATAGATTTTATTGAAGAATCTTTTATTGTTATGTTTTTGCCCGCTATTTCTATATTTTTATCGGCCTGAATGTCGCCGTCTTCTATTATGGTATCATTTGTAATATCCGTATAATTGACAGGCAATCCTATGGATATTTTTGTATCGCCGCTTCCGCTGCCGTCGTCTTTTTCCGTAACCGCTTTTGTTTGTATATCTTCTTCGATTATTGAGGCAATAGACGCGTCATTGCCGGCTTCTATTGTGCTGTTGTCAAGTTTTACAGACGTTTCGGATATTGCGACTGAAACGGCTATGGCGCCTTTAAACTGCTCGTCCGATTCGGACTTTGCTTCCACTTCGGAAGTAACTTTTGATTTTGCTTCTATGTTTACGTCATTTCCGGCCTTAAGCAAAGCATTGCCCGCAGTTACCGACGCTTCCGTAAGATTTATTCCCGTGGAAAGCGCAAGATTGGCAGCTTCGGTTTTTACCGTAACCTGAGAATCCGCCAAAGCTTTTATGCTCAAATTATTTTCCGCATCAATAACCGCTCCGTCGGCTATCGTAATTGAAGCTTTTGCGTCAGACTTTGCAAAAGACGAGTCCAATACGCCGTCCGTAGCGTCCGACACTTGATCCAGCAGAAAATTTAAACCTGTCAAAATACTGTCCGTGCTCAAATCAAAATTTAAGTTTAGAGAACCTTTTACGTCTTCATAATCGTAAGTATTTGAAGCTGTCGCTTCAATATTGATATCATTGCCTTTTATTATCGCCGCGCCTATATCCACGCTTGCCTGCGTAGTTGATATAAGGCTGCCGTCAATATCCTGCGCTTTTATGGTTATATCGCCTGAAACTCCGAGACTGTTTGATGCGTCTATCAGGACATTATCTTCGATCTCTATTTTTTTAGCCTGTATTAAAACTCTTCCGTCTTTGACCACCACTTCCGTTGTGGGCGCGCCTTCGTAGTTTGCAATATTTGCCGCGGTAATAGTTCTTATTTCTCCGCCGTTTTCAATTTTTACTTCGCCCGCATAAATATCCGCGCCTTCTTTGGCGTTGATTTGACCCTTTACGGATATTGTTCCGCTGGGGTTTATCGGGATCTGCCCCGCAAGTATTGCGGCTGCGGCTAAAGAATCCACATTATTTGAACCGTCTATCACGGAATCCATAAAAGCCTGCGAAGGAGCGGCAAGAGTTAAACTGCCGACATTCACAATGCCCGAAGCCCCTATAATTATTCCGTTAGGATTTAAAAAGAAAACGTTGCCGCCTATTTTGCCGTTTCTAAGCGCGTTTACTATACCGTTGATCTGGCTTGCGGCATTATCGTTTATGAGATTTACAAGATTATTCATTCCGTCCATAATAAGATTGACGGTTTTTCCCGCGTCAACGTTAAACCGGCTGAACGAATTAAACCCCGTATTACCGGATTGAAGCGTAGTCGTAACTTGCTGAGTATTAGCGTCAACATTCGTTACGGCAGTAAACGGCTTATCCGACACGACCTGCGCAAACCCGGTCTGCGAACACAAAAACGCCGCGGCAACTACCCAAGAAATAATTTTTTTGTTCATTTGAATTCTCTCCTATGCCGCTTTGCGGCGATGTTTGGATGCATGGTAACAGCAAAAGAAAAAAACCGTCTCCGAATCCGAATCATGTTCAGACAGAGAACAGTTTTATTTTTTTCTTCAAAATATTTTTGCGAAATGTATTATATATTATACCGCTGGAACTTTGTTTCCTGTGATGTTGGAACTTTGCCCCTCTGCTGTATGTTTGCATTTTTGCCTCAAACTTAAACTACAAAGAATAAACAATATATAGGCAAAAAATTTCTAGAGTCTGTCGACACATATTACGCATATGCGCTGCTAGGATTTTTGAGGAAATTTTAGTTTTTTTGCGACAAGGATACACAGACGTATCTGCGAAGCAAAAAAAGTAAAATTTACCAAAAAACCGCCGCAGCCCCTTTGGGGTTTGGCCAAACGCATGCGCGTAATATGTGTCGACAGACTCTAATCACCGCCGTTATTTATTGCTTTTTACTTATTATTTACTCTAAAATGCTACAAATTTCCAACTGTATTGTCAAATATGTTAATAAACGGCGATGACGGCGAGACACGAAGGCATGCTAACTGCTAAACGGTATTAGAGTCTGTCGACATACAGTTGGACTATCGTGTTATAACGTTAAATTCGTATTCAAATTTTGAAGAGCCTAATGCCGGAGAACCGGTAGTTGCGGTTATCGTGCAATATGCCGGCGCAATTGCCGTGAAAATAGTATCTTCTCCGGAACGTGTTTG
>JGI24702J35022_10000495_pt1 | contig 23817 bp, 16 predicted proteins | sample TergutTh196P4_FD_35022 | JGI IMG/M metagenome (IMG submission 35022)
AATGATTATCGCCTCCACCGGTGGAGGCATCGTTATTCGAACGCTGCGTCCGCGCGCCTCTCCTGTCGAGGCCTGTCCTGTCCCCGCCGATGTCGCCGAAAACTCTATCCGGGACGTCATCCATCGATTTATAATTCTGCATGTCAAAATCCGTGAGCAAATTGCCGCTGACGTCGAGGTATTCCAGCCACGAACAATCCGACAAATCCAGCGAAGTCAACAGGTTATTTGCGCAGTCCATAGCGTATAAGTAGGAACAACCGGATAGATTCATCCCGGTCAACTGATTGTTAAAACAGTGGAAATATGTCAGCCACGTGCAAGCGGTCAGATCGAGGTATTCAAGACGATTTTCGGCGCAATGGAGAGAATCGATCCATGTGCAGCCGGATAAGTCGAGTTCAGTCAGCCGGTTGTCGTAACAGTCAATGCTCGAAAGACTTGGTTGGCTGCCAAGAATCAACGTTTCCAGCAGATTGCTGTAGCAATAGAGATTCCATAACACGTTGTTATGCGACACATCCAAAGACGTGAGCAAGTTATAACCGCAGTCGAGCTTTTGCAGGTTAGTACAGGATGTAAGATCAAGGGTGGTAAGCTCATTATCTGCGCAGAAAATATATCTCAAGTCTTGATTATTTGCAAAACTAAGCAAAGACAGCCGGTTATTTGAGCAATCGAGGTAAAGCAACTCGGGGCTCGCCGTGAAATCGAGATTCGTGAGTTGGTTGTTTGCGCAAATAACCGTAGCCAGCAAAGGGAAATTTGAAACGTCCAAGGTTGTAAGCTGATTGCCGTCGCAATATAAATACTCCAATTCCGGGAAATAGGGCAGATTCAGTTCGGTCAGCAGATTGTCGCTGCAACTAAGGTTAAACAAGATGGGGCAATCTTCCAGCACCAACTCGGTCAGCAGATTTGAGCCACAGTAAAGGTATTCCAGGTTAGGATAGTTTGACAAATGCAGCGAAGAAAGCCTGTTATTATATGCGTTGAGGTGATGTAATCTCACGCAGTCGGTGAGATTCAGCTCCGTGATCTGATTGGAGATACAATCAACAAGAACCAGAGCGGAACAACCGGACACATCCAGCGCGGACAAATGATTGTCATAACAATAGAGGAACTTGATTGCGGTATTGCCGGCTAGTTGCAAGTCTGACAAGAGATTGCCATTGCAATCCAGCTCGCTTAATAAATGGCATAAGGACAAATCTATTTCTTCGAGCTGATTTTCGGAACAGTCAAGATACGTCAGAGCGGGGCAAGCCGTGATGTCCAGCTCCGTGAGTTGATTTTCATCACATTGGAGAGAATCGAGCAATTCGGCTCCGGAGACATCCAGCTCCGTGAGCTGATTCCTGCCGCAGTCAAGGGACGTGAGCGCGGTGTTATCAGATATATCCAGCGCCGTAAGCTGATTGATGGAGCAGTTAAGCGTTTCCAGCAAATAACAGCCGGAGATGTCCAAAGCCACAAGCCGGTTGTCGTGGCAATCCAGCTCTTTCAGATTGTTAAGGTCTGATATGAGTAATTCATCCAAAGTACCGTATTTACAGTCTACATAAGCCAGATTAACATATTCTCTCAGATCGAGCGACGTCAATTCGTGCCAGTTAAGATATAGTTCATCCAGGGCTGTGCAACCGGATAATTCGAGAGAGGTAAGAGGGACAGATTCGCAGGTAAGGCTCTTTAGCGCTGAGCAGCCAGTCAAATCAACCTCTGTAAGCGACCAGTTGTGTGAACACGTTAGCTCCCGTAAATTGGTAAACCCGGACAGGTCTAGCGGATTATTAATATTATTTTCGCTGCAGTCCAGTTTTTCCAAGGCAACGCATCCGGACAGATTCAAGCTTTCGATGTTATTATCGCTACAATCCAGCGCTGCCAACGCGTTGCACCCGGACAGATTCAAGCTCGCAATTCTATTACGTATACAATCCAACGTCTCCAGCGCGCTGCATCCGGACAGGTTCAAATCAGACAATCGATTGCGGCCGACATCGAGCGCCCTCAGTTCGACACAGCCCGATAAATCCAGGGGCCCATATAGATAGTCATTGGAAGCGGCGTGTAATTCCAGTTTTGATAAGCGGAATTCGCTGCCGTCGTCCATCCATTCAGCGCCGTCCCATGTTTCGGGATCAAAAGCATCCCATTCCAAAATGGAGGCGTTAGTGTCCCCGTATTGCTCATACATCAAAAAGGTCTTCAGTTGTCCAACATCATGCGCATTATATGGCAAGGAGGTTATGGTTGCCGCTGCCGGAAATATCGCAATAGATCCATCGCGGCCATCTTCGATAAGCGCAGATATGGAGACAGGCGCAGTCTTAAGGATAGGCGCAGTTATAGGGATTGGCGCAGTTATAGGCGCAGTCATAGGTGCAACTTCATCCGCACCCATATTTTGATCGAGCACAAAAGCCGTGCACAACAGGAGCGCAAAGACAAAAAAGATTAAACAGATTGCCTGTCCAGCATGCTTTCTCACATCAAACCTCCTCGAAAAGACGTTCCGAAAAGAAGCTGCCGACGGTTCTCCGGATTTCCTTCATTCCATTTTTACGGATCGGCACCCTGGCGCCGCCGCGTATAAGGAAATCATTTTCGAGAACATCATCAACATAGTTCATATTGATAATATATGAGCGGTGGCAACGCATAAAAGGGCTGCCACCGAGCATATGCTCAAGTTCATCCATAGATGTGTATGTTTTGACGACGCCGTCCGGTGTATAGACTGAGGCAGCCTTATCGCGTATCTCAATATATAGAATTTTTATCAACGGAATCTTGACGCTTTGCCCGCCCGTTTTCACCTCGATATAGCGGGCGTTTTTCATGAAAACCCTTCTGCATTGCAAAAGAGCAGTCTCCATTTGCTCCGATGTAATCGGCTTGACAACATAAGAAGCGGCCCGTAGGGCAAAACCGGAGGGCATATGCGCGGCGTCAACCGTGATGAAGACAATGGTGCAGTCGGGATCGGCAGCTCTGATTTTCCTGGCGGCATCGATGCCGCTGATGCCGGGTAGATAGATATCAAGAAAGACTATGTCATAAACGCCGGGCGAAAATGAGACAAGCAGCGCCTCTCCGGTTTCATATGTCATGATTTCGCCGGCAAATCCGTTGCGCTCGAAGTGCTGCTCCAGATAGGAGCGTATTTCTGCAGCATCGTGCGCGTTGTCTTCACAGATTGCAATTCGCATGGCAATACCCCATTTTCGACCTATTGTTGGAAAAGTCACCATTTTCTTTTAATAATACCATGAATATGATGTTTTTTAAACACTTTTTTATCATATTTGCAATGATGGAATCAATTAATTGAGCTATAGTTCAGCATCTTTCAGACACAGGCCGCCCATTTAGGGCGAAAACCTCCCGATTAGGGAGGTTATCTTGTTTTTTCATAGTTTTTTGTTATCGTAAAGTGTGAATATCAACATTATCAGTTTGATAGAGGCGGCATCACGTTAAATCTCTGTAAGGTGAAAGAGAGCATACTGAAGGGGAGCGGTATAAATAGTTAACGATGATTACCACGGTATATCCGGTGAAGAGCTGTATCGGCGGTTTCGTGATGGTGATGAAGTCGCTTTTGCACAGCTTGTATCTTTGTATGACACCGAATTATTCTACTTCATCAATAGCATGGTAAATGATTATCACGAAGCAAAGCATCTGTCGATAGAAGCATTTTCGGAACTTGCATTGAATGCGAGCGTTTTTAAGGAAAAATCATCTGTAAAGACATATCTGTTTGCCATAGGAAAAAACCTTGCGAAACGCTATGTCAAGATTCGCGAGCGCGATGAGCATGTCTCATATGAGGAAGTCATAGAAACATTGATAGCTGATGATGAATCTCCACAGAGTTTTTTGGAACGTGAAGAAAACAAGCTCCTTTTGTATCGTGTCATGGAAGAATTGAAAGATGAATACCGAATCGTTCTTCAACTCTTATATTTCGAGGACATGAGTTATTCAGAAGCGGGAAATGCGATGAATAAAAATGTGAAACAGGTTGCAAATCTTGCATTCCGAGCAAAGACGACACTAAAAAAGAAATTAGAAAGTGCCGGATTCATTGATTAGTGTTAAAAATACCTCTATTTCTACTTAAAGTGAGAAGTTTTATCAGTTTTTGACACTAATATTATACAGAGGTATAGGAGGGTTGCTATTGATTGACAGTTCTGAAATCGCAAGACGAGCGCTGAAGCTTGCTGAGTTGAAGAGAATACAAAGAATGCGCAGACGCAAGAAAACCAGTCTGGTCGTCTGCGTGTGTGGGATAGTGGTGGTAGCAGCGATTGCTACGATGCTCACAATGTATCAACAGAGCGTGGAAATAGAAGATGCACCGATTCCTCTTGCTTCGCCGGGTTCGCTCATCATGAACAATTCCGAGAGCATAATGGTGCCTGCTGATAGTCGGGAAATGAAAATTCCTCTTGAAAATCCGGAAAACAGTAGTTACTGCTACATTTTTGAGCTCGTCCTTGTGGACACGGAAGAGGTGCTATATGTATCAGAGCCCATCCCACCCGGAGAAACAATTGGAAGTTTCAATATGGCCAGGACACTTGAAAGAGGCGAGCATACGGTGCTGTTGAATATCCGGGCATATGAACTGAATGGTTCTGATGAGCTATATGTTACAAGCAAGACCATAAACCTAAGCGTGAACTGAGTATGATATCCGCCTGACAACATAGACAAAAGATTGGAGAAATATCAATGAAAAAAGCATTTAAGAAGCTCATGGCGATGGTACTGGCAGCTATAATAATTGTTGCTGTCATACCCACGGCTGCGTTGGGCGCGCTCGCAGCAGAACTCAATGATGACGTAACCGAGCCTCCGGAGGAATACATAGATCCGGAGTATGTGCAGGAACTAATTGAGATCATCAACGCCCTGGCAGAGGAATATGAGGGAAATAAGGAATACTATGATGACGAAGTGGTCATCCCTGAGAGTTTGATGGATCCTTATTTCTTGCAGGAAGTTTTTACCGCTGTTTACGAACCGGCCATTGCAACAAATGCAATGGCGTTTGAAGCAAGCGATACGGAAATGGACATCAGCGAGAAATTTACCGACCCGAATTTTCTTGCCGCTGTGAAAGATGTGGTTAACAAATACCCTGATGAACCTATCTATCCAAGCGACGTCGATTTTTATGAATACCTCGACGTCAGTGGCATGGAGATCGCATCGCTTGATGGAATAGAGTATTTCGCATCGCTTTGTGATTTGGACTGTTCTGACAATAATCTGACGCAGCTTGACCTATCAGGACTAAACGAACTGCTTGCTCTCGATTGCTCCAACAATATGATTTCATATTTGGATCTCACCGGCCTTGCGAAGCTGCAGTTGCTCGACTGCACAGATAATCAGATGACAATGCTGTTTGTCTGGGGTCTGCAAGACCTGCGCTATATCAATTGCGCCAACAACAAAATAGAGAGCCTCAGACTTGAAGGCCTGAGCAGCCTGGAAAGCCTTGACTGCACCCGCAATGAGTTGAACATGCTGGATATCAGTGATTTAGATGGGCTCCAAAATCTTAGGTGCGCGTATAATAAAATCGCGGATGATATATATTATTATGGCAATTTGCCGAAGTATTACGATTGCGCGCCGCAGCTCACAGATGTTCTTGAGCAGGATGGACCCAAATTCACACCTGCCATGAGCTATACCAATGAAGGCGACACGGGTTATACTGTGACGATCCAATCGGTGAAAGGAATGGAGTACAGCTTTGACGGTGAGTATTTCAGCGATATCAATTACATAACCGGCTGCACCCCCGGCGAAACCGTAACCGGTTATATCCGTTATGCCGCCATTCCCGCGACTGCGGTCGAACCGGCTTATGCGGCAAGCATCGCAACGTCTGCTAGCACGACTCCTCCGCTGTTCCGCGCTAAAAGACCGCAAGCCACGCCTGAGGGGCAGACTTTCTATGGCAGCATTGAAATCAGCTTGAGCAGCGATACCAACGGCGCCTCAATCTACTATACAACCGACGGCAGCGTCCCGACGACTGCAAGCAAATTATATACCGGCCCGTTCACGCTGACGGCATCGGCGACGTTGAAGGCTATCGCGGTGAAAAGCGGCATGGTCGACAGCTATGTGCTGACCGCGACTTTCAACCGGCAGACCGGCGAATTCAGCTTGGACGGCAAAGAGTCTGCTACGCTGATGCCTGATGACTCATCGGGTAAAAAGGGTCTGACGAACGATACCAGCTTTGAGCGCGACCTGATCGTCGAGGTCGTGGACGGCAATTCTGTCTCCAGAATAGTGCCGAAAGACATAAATATAAACAAGACGCAGTATGTCGTTAAAATCCCGAAGATACAGCCCGGAGCATCCATTAGGATCAGCATCGCGGGGATTCCGGGGGAGTTCGATCCTCTTGTCATTGCGGAACATGTCAATAATACCAATAAAACCATGAACGGCTCGTTCCACTTTGTCTTGGAACCGAATCCGGTGACAAGGGCGAGGCAGCAAAATATATCGGGATTGGACTGCAAAAAGCTCGCGGATGTCTTGTTGCGCGAATTTGGCCTTGGCGCGGAGTACACAGCACAAGTAATGGCAGGCGAGGGTTTCTCCGCAGGCGACGTTGCGGAGATGCTACGCGATGCCGGCTTCGAAGCAGTGCGGATCGCGAGAGCGATGGATGTGGCGTACGGGTTAACATCGCAGGAAACGGCTGACATGCTGTTTGGTCTTGGCATCGGCGTCCTCGATGCGGCCGAGGCGGTCGCGGACATCTATTTCAAGGAAAAAGATGATCTGCTTGATATTCTGCAGATCGCAGAATACAGCCCCGCCAATCTTGCTTTTGCGATAAAGGATTATTTTGAGGAGAGCCTTGAGGATACGGCACGGCAGCTTGATCGTCTTGGATATAACACAGAAGAAATTGCCGACCTGCTCATCGATACTTATGACACAGACTCCAGGAGGATCGCGGTGGTCTTCGCGAATGAGCTTGAATACGAAGCCAATGTTATTTTTGATCTGCTTTTGACACACTATGAAGAGTCATATGAGGACGCTCTGAGATACATGAATTTTGCGGGCTTTGAGATTGGGGAGCTATCTCTGCTGCTCATTGATACGCTGGCAGCGCAGCAAGAACCTGAACCCATGATGGCAAGATTTACTGCGATATCTCCCGCAATCGCCGATATCGACATCAGTTCCGATATAATAAACGAAGGTGTCACGATTCTGATCGAAGCCTTCCCCGGTGGCGACAGGGCTTCCGGCACCGGAGCTGAGATCGTCGATGCCCTGATGGGAATTTTCGACATTGATATTTTTGCCGGAACGATCCTTGATTTGTTGGGCGCAGATAACTATGCCGAGATATTCGTCGTTTTACTCGACCTTGGCATCAACATCGCCGTCGATGCGTTAACGCGCGGTGTGTCTGATATCGCGGCGCTTGCAGTTCCGATTGTGAGAGAACTAATCAACGGCTTGGAAAAAATCGGTATTAAGTCAGACACGGTTTTTGGTGCGCTCACCCACGAAGGGCTGCAAGTTGGGCTGGAATTTCTGGAACTCACTGCGAATTTAATGACTGATGTTTTCGGCGTTCCGAAGGATTATCTGGTCAAATGGATAGTCCATGGGGATTTCGATCCGCACGATATCTTTGACTGCCTTGACAATATGGCGGAGATGTATCTCAACGCCAATTTGGAGTGGATGAAGACTGCCGGAGCTTGGTGCGATAACATGGCTGCCTATCTGCAGGGGCGTTGGGGCATAGCCGGCGACGCAGCGGCTTTCCTGTTCAGGGCTAAAGCCCCGCTCAGGGTCTGGGCATGGAGCTTCGGGTACTGGGGCGATTTGCTTGATCTTGGAAGAGCTCTTTATAATCTGGACTTCATATATTTCCTCAAAAATGTCTACAAAATCACCGGGATCGGCGGAATTTTACGGATTCTCGAGGTCACAGGCGTGATTGATATGGCGACTGTTGAGAAGCTGTTCACGGAAGGCCTGCCTGCGGCTGTCAATTACCTTGCTTCTTTGGCGGCAGGCGGGTTAAAGTGGACGGCTGACGAAATCGTAGACGGATTCTGGACTGTTTACGGATATTCCGCTGTTGCCGCAGGGGCTGTTGTTAAGGCAATGGAATATACTGTGGAAGAGATAGCGGGCGCATTCAAGTATGTATATAGCATGGGCGAATATGCGGCAGGCGAAGTGCTGAAAGCATTGAACTATACGACCGAAGCTGTCGCTTCAGCATTCAGATGGGTGTATGGGTGTTCCGCCGAATACGCAGGCCAGATGCTCAAACAGCTTGGCTATGTGGCGATTGGGGTCGCGACTGCATATAAGCAGGTATACGAATTCACCGAGCAGCAAGTAGGACAGGCACTTAGAGCTCTGGATTATGCGGCGGATCAGGTTGCCGAGGCGTTTAAGAGCGTGTATGGGTATACGGCGGATGCTGCAGGGCAGATGCTGAGAGGATTGGGATATGCGGCAGACCAGATAGCATCTGCTTTCAACTTGGTATATAATATTGCCGGTGAAGCGGCCGCGAAGATGTTGCAAGGTCTTGGTTTCGCTGCAAACGAAATCGCCGGTGCTCTGAACACAGTGTATCATTTCAGCGCAGAAGCAGCCGCAACGGTGCTCGATGGACTGGGATATGCAGGCGATACCGTCGTGAACGCTGTGACGACGGCATACCAGTTTACCGAGGACACCGCGAAGGCGTTTGCAAAATACCTTGTGGAAGGTCTTGGGTATGCAAAAGATTTTGTCAATGATGCCTTAGGAGCCATAGGCGGCTTTTTCAGCAGCATAGGAGACTGGTTCTCGAGTTGGTGGCCGTTCTGATGTACAGAAACTGATCTCGCCAGACAGGAAACCTGCGAACTCATTGAGATTGGCGAGTTTTGTGGCAAACGAAAACCTCCCTTTTGGGGAGGTTTTCGTATGGATATAGATATTTTTATCGTCTCGTGTCCTTGACGCGGACATCCCAGAGTATCGAGCCGTAGCGGTAATCGCTGCGACGCTCGAGTTCTCCATGTTTTTCAAGATATTGCAGAACCTTTGTCGCGTCCTCCTGCGCAAAGTGGCCGCACAGCGTAGCGCAATCGGAGGCATAGCCGAACTCAGAATGACAAGGGTGCTTCACTCAGAATGAAGATTACTTCAAGAGCATGGGGAGGAGCGCCGTTTTCATGATCAAGCTGGCGAAAACTATGGAAACCATTGACACGAGCTTGATAAGAATGTTTATCGACGGACCCGATGTGTCCTTGAACGGATCGCCCACCGTGTCGCCGACCACCGCCGCCTTATGCGCATCGGACCCTTTGCCGCCATGCTGGCCCGATTCGATGAACTTCTTCGCGTTGTCCCACGCGCCGCCGGAGTTGGCCATCATGATGGCCAGAATGAAACCGGAAACCGTCAATCCGCACAACAAGCCCGCGACCGCGTCGACGCCCAGCAAAACGCCGGTTAGAATGGGGGCGATGATTGCGGAGAGCGCCGGGACGATCATTTCCTTTTGCGCTGCGCGGGTGCATAATTCGACGCAGCGGTCATATTCGGGTTCGGCCGTTCCCTCCATGAGGCCTATGATTTCGCGGAATTGGCGGCGGACCTCAACAACGATGGACTGCGCGGCGCGGCCGACGGCTTTCATCGTCATTGCGGAGAAGAGGAACGGAAGCATCGCTCCGAGGAAGAGCCCGGCCAGCAACGGCGGGTTTGTTATGTTCAAATTGAACTGATGCCCGGGATCGATCAAATACACTTCGTCAACGAAAGCGGCGATGAGAGCGAGCGCTGTCAGCGCTGCGGAGCCGATCGCGAAGCCTTTGCCGGTCGCGGCGGTGGTGTTGCCGAGCGAGTCGAGAGCATCCGTGCGTTGGCGCACTTCGGGGTCCAGCTTGCACATTTGGGCAATCCCACCCGCGTTGTCCGCGACAGGCCCGTATGCGTCCGTCGCAAGGGTGATCCCAAGCGTAGAAAGCATGCCGACGGCTGATATGCCGACGCCGTACAGACCCATATTGAAGTTGCTGAACCCTCCCGATGCGTAGAAGCTGATGAGCAGCGAGACGCAAACGATCACAACAGGGACGAATGTTGATTGCATGCCGAGCGAGACGCCGCCGATAATGACGGTCGCGGATCCGGTTTGCGTCGAATCTGACAGTTCCTTCGTCGGCTTATATATGTCAGATGTATAATACTCCGTAAATATGCCAATGAGAACGCCTGCGAGCAGGCCTGACAACACGGCGAAAAAGACGCCGATATGGTCCCAGCCGAGCACGAATCCAACAAGCGGAAGCGCGACGACGGCTGTCAGAACAGCGGCAAAAACCGTCCCTCTGCGCAATGCGGACAGCAGCACTTTCTGATCGGTTTCTTCTCCGCTGCGGACAAGGAACGTGCCAATGACAGAGGCGATGATGCCGATGGCGGCCATCGCCATGGGAATCACGACGCCGTTGAAGCCATACCCCGCAGCCACGGCGAGCGCGGCCGTCGCGATGATCGAGCCGACATAGGACTCATATAGGTCGGCGCCCATTCCGGCGACGTCGCCGACGTTGTCGCCGACATTGTCCGCGATGACTGCAGGGTTGCGCGGGTCGTCTTCCGGGATGCCCGCTTCAACCTTGCCGACAAGGTCCGCGCCGACATCAGCGGCCTTCGTGAATATGCCGCCGCCGACGCGCATAAAGAGCGCCATGGATGAAGCGCCCATGCCGAATGTCAGCATAGCGTAAGTTATTTGCTCTACTTGCAGGGCCTCGGGCGACGAGGCATAGAACACAAATCTCAACAGGAAGAACCATATGGAAATATCGAGCAGCCCCAGGCCAACAACAGTGAACCCCATCACGCTGCCTGAACTGAAGGCGACGCGGAGGCCCCTGTTGAGGCCTTCGCTGGCTGCGTTTGCCGTGCGTGAATTTGCATATGTCGCGATCTTCATGCCGATGAAACCGGAGAGGCCGGAGAAAAAGCCCCCCGTTATGAACGCAAACGGTACAAACGGCGTCAGAAGGCCAAATGCGGCCATAATACCCAGAATGATCATCATGATCAGGAAAAATATCGATACTACGGCATATTGGCGCTTCAAGTATGTCCTGGCACCATTGCGTATCGCCATCGCGATAGCTTTCATCTTGTCGGTGCCTTCTGGGTAGCTCATAACATTGCGCGCTTGCTTCCAGACAAACAGCAATGCTATGATGGCGCATATTGGCGCCAAAAGGAAAAGGTATAATAACGATTCCACTTAATTGACCTCCAGATGTAAATGTGCATATGTACATTATCACCATAATGTAAAAAAGTGATACAGTTGCGATACTACACCTATCGCAATGAATTGTCAACCTGATAATCGCGCCGGTTTTTGTATTATGATACTTTTAGCTGACGTATTATGGTATTATTCGATATAATATGGTATTATTACCGGTGGGGCGGAGCCTCACGACATAATATCTCGTTATCACAATGCCATCAGACTTGAAAGGAACAATAACTATGGCTATCAGGCAAAACAAAGTGGATGAAGCTATCGCGTGCTTTGACGAAAGGTTCAATTGCGCACAGGCGGTCTTGTCTACATATTGCGAGGAATTTGACATGGACAAGCAATTGGCCTTGAAGGTCGCCGGCGGCATGGGCGCCGGAATGGGAAGGTTGCAGGAGACATGCGGCGCCGTAACGGGCGCATACATGCTGATAGGATTGATGCATGGCAAGGATACGATCGGCGACGAGGCGGCAAAGGAGAAAACATACGCGTTGGTGCAGGAGTTTGCCAAGCGGTTTGTCGAAAGGAACGGGTCGACCGGTTGCCGCGAATTGATCGGCGTGGATTTAGTCAATGGGGACAAGCAGACCATTGCGGACCAGGTGGTTGCCGTGTGTCCGAAAATGATCAGGGACGCTGTCGAGATCATCGAGGAATTGCTGTTTTAAGTTGTGTATCAGGAAGTGAGCCGGATATCGCATGATATGCTTATATGTGCGAGATAAGCATCGCGTGATATGCGCGATATTGTGATTTGAGCGAGCCGGGAAATTTGCGGAAGGGGCGATGTCTTGAACAGGAAATTGCCAAGATTGTTTCAACCGAGCATGAGATTATACTATCTTCTGCTGATAGTCTTTGCGGTGTCTACATTCTTCATAGGCAGGTATAGCCGCATTCTGGCTGCCGTTCAGGTCGGTGTCTTGATTATCCTTGCAATATATTCGCGCGTCGCTGCCAAAAACCGCACTAGAAAACTGCTTGATTATCTCGAATCGATGTCTGACGGGATGGACACAACGGTGCGTGATACGCCCCTGCCCGTCGTGGTCTATAACACCGGGACGAATGAGATAATTTGGTCGAACGACAGGTTTATTTCCATTACGAACTCACGTGAGCAGTTCTTTGACAGACGCGTTTCGGACGTCGTTCCGGGCTATACGGGCGATTGGCTGCTTGATGGGAAAAGCGAGTGTCCCGACATAATCCGCATCGGCGAACAGGAATACAGGGTGTATGGGAGCATGGTGCGGTCGGATCGCGAATATATCGCTACCATTTATTTAATCGACGTGTCTGATTATTTGCGGATAAGCAGAGAATACCATGACTCGCGGCTTATTTTTGCGATTATGTTGCTCGATAATTATGAAGAGCTGCTCAGAGGGATGAGCGAAAAGGATAAATCCACCATTTTGTCTAATTTAGACGAAAAAATCAGCAATTGGGCGGGAGACAAAGGTGGGTATTTGTGCAAATACGACAGGGACAGGTATTTTTTCCTCTTTGAAGAAAGGCATTTGCAAAGTTTCATCGATGACAATTTCTCGCTGCTCGATACTGTCAGGGCTGAAACGGGAGCGGAGAACATGAGGGCGACGATGAGCATCGGCATCGGAAAAGATGGCGCGACTCCGCAGGAGAATTACCGTTTTGCGAGCTTGGCCGCGGAGATGGCGCTGAGCAGAGGCGGCGACCAGGCTGTCATCAGGAATATGTACGGCTTTGAGTTTTTTGGCGGTCATTCGCCTCAGACGGAAAAACGCACGAGGGTCAAATCGCGGGTCATGGCAAGCGCATTTGGGGAACTGCTTGCCGATGCTTCCACTGTATATATCATGGGCCACAAGTCTGCTGATTATGATTCCATCGGTTCGGCGATCGGAGTGTGTTGCATTGCCCGTGCGAAGGGAAAGGTCGCACGTATTGTGACAGATTCCGATAACAGCATCGCGCATAAACTGATCGAATATGTCACGCAACTTTCGGAGTATCGCGGGGTGTTCATTACGGAACAGGATGCGGTTTTGGAGGCGGACAACAAGAGCTTGCTGGTGATCGTCGATACCAACAGGCCGGATTTGGCCGTGTCGCAGACGTTGTTGCTATCCTGTTCAAAGATTGCAGTCATCGACCATCACAGGCGCGCTGCTGATTATATCGACAATGCGGTGTTGAATTTTCACGAGACATCGGCTTCTTCGACCTGTGAGCTTGTCGCGGAGTTGATGCAGTATCTGACAGATCGGAAGGATGTTTTGCGCGAGGAAGCGGGAGCGCTCCTTGTGGGAATCATGCTCGATACCAAAGGCTTTTCGATCAACATCGGCGCAGCTACCTTTGATGCTGCCGCATTCCTGCGGAGGGCGGGCGCCGATGCGGTCGCTGTGAAGCGGATCATGCAGTCTGATATTAATGTTGCTACCGCGCGGTACGAGATAATGCGGTGCGCGGAGATATATAGGGATGGCGTCGCGCTTGCGGCCAGCGAGGAAACGATGAGCAGGGTGAGCGTCGCGCAGGCGGCCGACGGGCTGCTGGACATCAATGGGGTGCACACATCATTTGCGGCATCGCGTGATGGCGATGATGTTTTCGTTTCCGGCAGGAGCCTCGGCGGGATCAACGTTCAGGTCGTGCTGGAGAAGCTCGGGGGCGGCGGCAGCCAATCGGTGGCCGGTTTGCGCGTGCGTTCGACGAGCATCGAGAAGGTCATGGCGGATTTAAAAAAGGCAATCGACGAGGCTATGGGTTGATATCATATAGAAAGGAATAACCGTTGTTATGAAAGTGATTTTGCAACAGGATGTGAAAGACCAGGGCAAGAAGGGGCAGCTCATAGAGGTGTCCGACGGATATGCTCGCAACTATCTGCTGCCCAGAAAGCTGGCAATAGCGGCCAACCAGGAAAACCTTACGGTGATGAAGCAGCAGGAAAAGGCGAAGCAGAGGAAGATGGAAGCGGACAAAGCTGCTGCTCTTGAAACCGCAGAAAGGCTGAGCGAGGTGATGGTGAAAATCACCGCAAAGTCCGGGGGCGCGGGCGGGAAACTTTTCGGAGCGGTCACTTCAAAGGAGATTTCCGAGGCGTTAATGGAGCAGTTTGGCATCGAGATCGAGAAGCAGAAAATCGTCCAGGACGAGCATATCAAGACTTTTGGGTCATATGAGATCAAGTGTAAGCTTGGGTTTGAAATACATGGGACTATCAACGTTTTAGTCATTGAGGGATAATAACGATATGGCAGACGAAGAATTGCTGGCAAAACAAATACCTCACAGCGAAGAAGCGGAACAAGCTGTCCTGGGGTCCATGCTCATCGACTCGCGATGCGTCGGTGATGTTGTGGGCGTGTTGAAAGCCGGCGACTTTTATTCAAAAATCAATAACGCGATATTTGAGACAGTATACTCAATGTTCAACTTTTCCCACCCTATAGACCCCGTGACCGTATTGGAACAAATGCGGGTGGGCGGGCACTGGCAGGACGAGCTGCCGGCGTATGTACGCGACCTTATGTTGATAACGCCCACGTCAGCGAATGTTATAGAGTATGCATGGATCGTCAAGGATAAGGCGCTCCTGCGCGATATATCCGATGCGGGAGGCGAAATCAGCTCGATGGCCATTTCCGGTACGGGCGGCGCGATGAATATACTGGAAGCTGCCGAAAAGCGGATTTATGGGCTGCGCCAGGGCAGGAACAGGGCCGGGCTGGAGCCGATTTCCAAGGTGCTGATCGGCGTATATGAGCAGATAGCGATTGCGTCAAAAAGCGGCAGCGGGATTCCCGGGCTCGCAACGGGCCTCGTCGATCTGGACCGCGCCACCATGGGGCTCAACAATTCCGACCTGATTATCATCGCTTCGAGGCCGGGCGTCGGAAAAACAAGCATCGCTTTGAATATTGCGCTGCATGCCGCGAAGACTTCGGGAAAGACCGCGGCTGTTTTCTCATTGGAGATGTCACGTGAGCAATTGGCTTTACGGCTTTTGTCGTCTGAGAGCTATATTGATGGAAAGAGGTTGCAGACCGGGCGAGTCAAGCAGGATGAGTGGCGGAGGCTGGCCGATGCCGCCGCGTCGATCAGCGCTGCGGATTTGTTGATAAATGACGATCCGTCGCTGACCGTCGCCGACATGAACGCGCAGTGTAGGCGGCTGAACAACCTGGGGCTTGTCGTGATCGACTATTTGCAATTGATCCAGTCGGCTTCCGGCACGCGCGGATACCAGACGGAGAATAGGGTGCAGGCGGTTTCCGAGATCAGCCGTACGATGAAAATTATGGCGAAAGAGCTGAACGTTCCCGTGATTTGCGCGGCGCAGCTTTCGCGAGCGAACGAGATTCGCAAGGACAAGCGGCCGCTTCTGTCTGACCTCCGCGAGTCGGGGGCCATTGAGCAGGACGCTGACGTCGTTCTCGGGCTGTATAGGGACGATTATTATAACAGGGAGTCGGAGACGCCAAATATTGCGGAGTGTCTTGTACTGAAAAACAGGCGCGGCGAGACCGGGATGATCGAGCTGCAGTTCCTGCCGGAATATACGACGTTTTCTTCGCTCGAAAGGCGCCACGAAGAATAGGAGAGGGTCATATGACCACGACCGGAGTATATTTATGATTGGGCTGATTGATAGGGTTGTTGCTTATGCTGATGATTTTGGCATGTTCCGGGATTCGGGGCTTTTGATGGCATGCGTTTCAGGAGGCATGGATTCTATGTGCATGCTTGATGCATTGCTGGGCATTGCACGGCTGCGTGGATTCGCTGTCAACGCCGCTCATTACAACCATAGGCTGCGCGGGGAAGAATCAGAGCGCGACGAGCTTTTCGTCCGTGAACGTTGCGCGGCTTTGGGAGTCCCGCTGCATGTCGGGAGCGGCGATGTCGGGGCATATGCAAAGGAGCGCGGTCTGGGGCTCGAGGAGGCGGCGCGCGATTCGCGGTATTCTTTTTTCTATGCGACCGCTGCGGAGATTGGAGCATATGCCATCGCGACGGCGCATACTGCGGATGACAATGCTGAGACAATTCTCATGAATTTAGTTCGCGGCGCGGGAACTGCGGGGCTGTCCGGGATGCCTCCTGTGAGGGAAGCATATAACCATATGGGCGGCCACGGCGAATATGCAGGGTTCAGCCACAATGCGGAAGGCATATCCGGAGGGGACGGACCAGGAGGCTGTTCTGCCGCCGATACTGGGAAAATCGGAGTCATCCGCCCGATGTTGTGCGTTTCAAGGGACGAGATCATGTCTTATGCAGAGGAACGCGGCATTGCTTATGTCATGGACTCGTCGAACGAGCTTGATGTATATACCAGGAACAAGATCAGGCATAGCATTATGCCGGTCATAAAGGAGATTAACCCAAATTTTGTAGATACTGTGGCAACGAATGCGTCGCTGCTGCGTAGTGACGAGGAGTATCTGTCCGGTTTGGCGGATGCGTTTGTTGAGAGCCAATGCAAGCGATGGGGGAGAGCCGGCTCGGAGGGAGCTGTTGCTTCGGGAGAGGCGGCAGCAGAGGCAATGGCGGCGGCAACTGAAACGGCTGCGGGAGATGCGGTTGCGGGAGCTTCTGTCAACGCTGCGGAATTGGCCGCGCTTTCGCCGGCAATTTCCGGGCGCGTCGTCCGTAAGCTGTATGGCAGCGCGCTCTCTACAAAGCATGTCAAGGCAGTGCTGGAGCTTTGCAAGTGCAAAGACCCATCTGCGAGATTGTCCTTGCCGGGCATGACTGTGTATAAAGAGTATGAATATGTTGTGTTTGTGCATAAGAGCGATGAAATTGCTTCCGATGCGTTTAACCCGGTATATCCGGAGGATGGGCTGGTTTCGGCGCTTCCGGAGCTTGGGTTGAATTTGTCTTGCACATCTATTGTATATCGTGATATAATGCCTTCAATTATTAATAAATCGTTTACTTCTTTTGTATTCAAAAGTTCAGATATATGTGGTAGACTGACCGTCAGACCGCGCAAGACTGGCGATTCGATCAAGTTATACGCTTCCGGGCATACGAAAACGCTTAAAAAACTGTTTATTGAACGATGTATCCCTTTGCGGCTCAGGGGACTTGTCCCTGTTGTCGCTGACGACTGCGGTCCGCTCGCCGTTTACGGCATTGGAGTTGGCGACAGGGCGGTTGCAGCGAACGGCGACCCTGCCATCAGGCTTGATTTCACGCAATTGTCATAGCTTGCGTGCCAAATAGAAGCAAGGGAGCATGATGGCCTCCGTGTTTTGCCGATACGAAACCCGAAAAAGCAAATTCGTTTTGGAGAGGGGGAACGACAAAGCGAGCGAGCTTTCGGCTTCGGCCGGAAACGAGCTGGCGGAGTCTCTGACGACGATTTGGAAGAAGATTTAAAGGATGTCCTATACACCGAGGAGCAGATCAAACAGCGCGTTATAGAGCTCGGAGCGCAAATCAACAAGGATTATGAGGGGAAAGCTCCATTGATGATCGGCATATTAAAAGGTTGCTTTGTTTTCTTTGCCGACCTCGCACGCAGCATTAAGCTGCAATGCGAGATTAGATTCCTCATTGCTTCATCATACGGATTTTCGTCCGTGACCTCGGGGACTGTGAAAATCGGCACCGAGCTGGATTTTGAGATTGAAGGTCGCGATGTCATTATTGTCGAAGACATCCTCGACAGCGGGGTCACGCTGTCGATTTTGCGCGAGCATATTGCGAGCCACAATCCTGCGTCATTGAAAGTTTGCGCGCTCCTCGACAAGCCTGCTCGCCGGCAAGTTCCAATTTCTGCCGAATATCTCGGGTTCACTTGCCCGGACGAGTTTCTCGTCGGATATGGTCTGGATTATGCGGAACGATATAGAAATCTGCCATACATTGCATCGTTGAAACCCGAAGTGTATTCCTAACTGAGAGGTGATAGCCTGTTGAAACCCAGAAATAGAAGCCCGCGAGAAATCGGCGTATATTTCCTGATATTCGTTATCCTCGTGTCCGCCATATACTTGTTTATGTTAGATGGAGATCCTGCAGCTACTTCCGTTAGCTACTCGGATCTGCGCCGTCTGTTTATGAGCGGCGAAGTGATTTCGTTTAAGATAAAGGATAATAAAGTCACCGCTGAGCTCAGGTCCAACTACGGTGATACGAACAATAACAGAGTCACCCATGATTTATACGACTTTGGAGTGTTCTATGCTGATTTTGCAGACGACATCAACGATGGCATGGAGCGCGATGATTTTGACTATACATACGAAACCGGGATGAGGTTGCCCTGGTGGGTTTCGCTCGTGCCGTATGTGATTATTATTGTGGCGTTCTTCATAATCTGGAACGCGATGATGAACCGTTCCGGAGTGGGCGGGGACAAAGGCGCGATGAGGTTCGGAAAGGCCAGGACGCGTCTGGCCAGCGATGAAAAGAATAAAAAAACATTTGCTGATGTCGCGGGTGCGGATGAGGAAAAAGCAGAGCTGAGCGAGATCGTCGACTTCCTAAAAGGCCCGCAGAAGTATATCTCCATTGGCGCGCGCATTCCAAAAGGCGTGCTCTTGATCGGGCCTCCGGGCACGGGCAAGACGCTCATCGCCAGAGCGGTCGCGGGGGAGGCGGGGGTGCAGTTCCTGTCGATTTCCGGTTCTGATTTTGTGGAGCTTTATGTTGGCGTCGGAGCCTCGCGGGTGCGTGATTTATTTGACCAGGCCAAGAAACTCGCGCCATCGATTATTTTCATCGACGAGATTGACGCTGTCGGCAGGCAGCGCGGTGCCGGGCTTGGCGGGGGGCATGATGAACGCGAGCAGACGCTCAACCAGTTGCTTGTCGAAATGGATGGTTTCAGCACGAACGAAGGCGTCATTATTCTCGCCGCGACGAATAGGTCTGATATACTTGATAGCGCGCTTCTGCGCCCCGGGCGGTTCGACCGCCAGGTATATGTCGGGCTGCCCGATATTAAGGGACGCGAAGAGATTTTGAAGGTTCATTCACGCGGCAAAAGCATTGGCGAGGATGTCGTCCTTGCGGACATTGCTAAGGGGACCATAGGTTTCACCGGCGCCGATCTTGAAAACCTGCTCAATGAAGCGGCATTGCTGGCCGCGCGCGAAAACAAACGCTTTATCACGATGACGGATATAGAAAAGGCCACGCTCAAAGTCATTGCCGGCCCGGAGAAAAAGAGCCGCGTCGTTACGGAGCGCAGCCGCAGGATATCGGCATATCACGAGGCCGGCCACGCTGTGGCGTCGCATTATCTGCCAAACGTGGACCCTGTCCACCATATCACGATCATTCCGCGAGGCGCCGCAGGCGGCATGACGGTATACCGCCCGCAGGAAGACAAGGATTATACATCGAGGAGCGAAATGTTTGAGCGCATCGTGTCGATGTTGGGAGGGCGCGTATCGGAGAAATTATTCATGGATGATATTTCAACCGGAGCGTCTTCGGATATTCAAAGCGCGAGCGCGGTTGCGCGGTCGATGGTGACGAAATACGGCATGAGCGACAGATTGGGGCCGATATCATACGATGATAGCAGCCATTCGATTTTCATTGGCCGAGATTTCTCCCAGACGAAGAGCTATTCGGAAAAGACGGCATCCATGATAGACGATGAAGTGAAGGTCATATTTGACGAAGCCAGCGGGCTTTGCGAGGAGATATTGACGGAACATAAAAGCCTTGTGGCTGCAACGGCCGAGTTTCTGCTGATGCATGAGTCGATGGATGGCGAGCTCTTCTCGCGGTTCTGCGAGAGCGGGGGCGTTTTGCCGGATCCGCAGCCGGTCGCGGAAGAAATCCCCACCGAGCCCGTTAGCGAGGATTTTGCCGATACGTCGGATTTTCCTGATTGGTTCCGCGATAGAGACGATTCTGACAGGGACGATACTGTTTGATGCGTTAAAGACGGGTGTTTTTGACTTATTCCCCAGACTCATAAGACTCATAATGGTGGTTCATGAAAAGAGTTTTTCACGTGGCGCTGCTGGTCGTATTTGCGCTGCTGTTTACAGGTTGCAGAGATGGGCGGCCGCCGAATGCGGTGTTTTCGCTTGACGATGTTCCGGATCGGCTGATTGGCGCTTTATATGGGACGCCGTCTGCTCGTTTGGCGGACGATTTGGGTACTGCGTTGGTTTTTAACAGCGGCAATGAGCTGATTGCTGCTTTGCTGGCAGGCACGGTCGATTGCGCTGTGATGGAAAGCGTCATGGCGGAAGAGATCACGCGGAACGCCTCCGGCGTCAGGATATTGAGCGACACGCTTTTGGAATATGAGTTGCGTTTTGCCGTGCCAAGAGAGAATGCGGAGCTGCTGAAGGTCGTCAATGCCGCGCTTGCGGATCTTGACATGAACGGCACGCTCAAAGGCTTGCGAGATAAGTATTTTTCAGGCAGTACATATATATATACGCCCCCGGCCGGCATTACTGCAAGGCCGGGAGCGTTGACGCTTGCCACTACTCCTGATTCGCCACCGTATTCATTTATTGATGCGGACGGGATGTATGCGGGGCTTGATATTGATGTCGCCCAGGCTGTTTGCGATCTGCTCGGGGTCGAGCTCCGAGTCATTGCTGTCGATCCCGGGGAGCTTGTCACTGCTGTATGGTTTGGACGCGCAGAGCTGGCGGCCGGGTGGCTTCCCGGCGATGTTGACGACCAGGTCAGCGTGACCGACGCTTATGCGAACACCGCGCATGTCATCATCGTCCGTAAGTGATGCCGTACTGCTCCCATCTGCGAATATTTTGCTGCTGTTCACGCCCTTGTGCCATCTGCGAATATTTTGCTGCTGTTCATGCCTTTGCGCGCGGCATAATTCATTCTATTGATTCGCGTTGCTGCAGGATTTCTTTATACCTCTCGATAGCGCTTGCGACCGCAGTATCCCATGAAAGATATAAATCATTCATGGCCCTGTCTCCAAGCGCTTTCATATAATCCTTGTTTCTAGCAAGATCCATGACAGTTTGCGCAAGGCTGTCCGCATCTTCGTCGATGAGCACAGCGTTTGTCCCATCGATGACCGGCTCTGCGGAGGAGCTGCCCCGCACAAGCACCGATGCCAGTCCGCAAGCGGACGCTTCGCGCATTGAAATGGGAGCAAGATCGAATGAAGATGGAAAAAGGAACATATCTGCGCGGCTGTAAAAAGCGCGCAGTTTTTCGCGGTCCCTGACCGGGCCCGTGAAGATACAGTCGCTCCCGAGACCGTTGCTGTGGGCGTGCTCGACGATCGCCTCAAAATCCGTGCCACCGCCGACAAAAATCATCTTGAAGCGAGTGCCCGCTGCTTTGGCTTTTTGAAGGCCGTCGAGAGTCAGCTTGATGCCTTTATACCACATCATGCGTCCGATGTATAGGAATATCGGGATGTCCCCCGGCAAATCCAATTCTGCATTAAGCTCGCGGATGCGTTCATCGTCGGCCTTTCCTTTTGCGAAATCGACGCCGTTGTCCATGACACGATATCCGCCCTTGTATCCAAGACTGATGAGGTTCTCGCCCGCGCTCCGGCTGACGGCCCAGACCTCGTCGCAAGCTTCAATGTTGGAAACGATGATTTTTTTTACAACAGACTGCATAAATGTCGAATCAAAGTTGTTGGCGAGGTCAATGTCGAATTTCGTGTGGTATGTCATAATTATAGGCGCTCCGGTGGCATGCCGGAGCGATTTCGATATAACGGATGAGACGAACGGACAGTGGCAGTGTATGATGTCGATGGGGTAGTTTTTTATTTCTTTAATGATGCCGGGCATGGGCAAGCCCGTCCGGTATCCCGCTGTTTTCGGCGTTTTGATGCTGGGATAATGGACGATTGGGAAAGGGTATTCATATAATTCGCCGGGATACCTTGGAATGACGACAACTGCGTTGCCATGGTTGCCATGGATGATTTTGGCATAATTCAGCACGACGTTCGCCACGCCGTCTATGACAGGAGGGAACGAGTCGTTCAATAGACAGACATTGATTGGGTTATCCATGCTTTTCACATCCATAATGCGCGTATCTTTATTAGGCCCGTCGCCGGTGTTTGCGTTGTGAGGATTGCTATTGCTTGGCGGGCCTTCTTTTTTCGATGGCGCTATACAGGAATATGCCGCCGCCGATCCCAAGAAAGGCATAATAGGAGAAAAACCGCCAAATCATCATCGCCCAGAAGAGGTATCCCTGGTTGAGCGTTGCGAGCAGCGCATAAAACGAAGCCTCCGCGACCCCGGAATTGCCCGGAGTCGGTATATATGTGATGGCGCAGTATATTAACACCATCATTGAGAAAACGCTGAAGTAGCTGAGAGGACTCCCGAATGCTCTGAGCACGAAATATGGCAGGGAGCACATGAGGATTTGATAAGCAAGACCGAACCCGACGACCAAAACGAATATTTTTCTCTTTCTATATATTGCGACGACGCTGTCCCTGTATTCTGTGAATGTGCCAAGCGCTTTTGCCAGCGTATCTTCCGAGTTCTTGACGATTTTCAGTTTCGACAGCAGGAATACTGCGAAACGAACGATGCCGCCTGCCGCTTTCGGAAACACAGCGAAGAGGATTATCAGGAGAGGGATAGAGGCGTATACGAGGATTCCGATGTATCCGGATATTTTGATAGCGAGCGTATAATCCGCCACGTTATTGAGGTATGGAGTGCCAAACAGGAATACTATGATTGCCAGTATGACAAATGACATATGCAGCGTGAAGAACCCTGTCAGGGGGATGGCCGCGCTCACCCCCGTCGATATTTTCTTCTTTTTGAGATAATACACCTGGAAGGGCTGACCGCCCGCGCCCGTCGGGGTGATGTTGTCGTAATACTTGCCGAGCGCAGCGACCTCGAACGCAGTCCTGAAAGAGACGCTGCCGTTGAGGTCCCGTATCATTATGTAGAATTTCGAACTCTCAGCGGCAAGAGCGACGAGAAAGCATCCGGCAGCGGCGAATAAGTAGCGGAGATTGACACCGAGCGGAGCCGAGGGACGGCCTTCTTTCGAGAAATCTATATACGCCGTGACAATGATGATTCCGACGTTCAGCAGGACAAACAGGATGGTCAAGATGCGCCTCCTGATTTTTTTCCTGCGGATTTTCTTGGGATCGCCGGTTGTTTGGACATGCTGGTGCAGAAATAGTTCTTCTTCGTTCATACTGGCATACCGTTGCGGGCGCTTTGCTCGCAGGTGTTTCATAGATGCATCGTGTATGTAACACCGGTTTCAGAATCGGAGCGTTTTGGACTCTTGCCACATGCTCCTTGGCCGCTTCTTATGGAGTGGCGAATCGTTGTCTGATTATAGCGTGAATTACTTGGTTTGTAAAGCATGATGTTTTGTTATAATTCACGCCCGGTGAGGTGGACGTTTATTTTTGCTTCATTTAGCGCAGCAAGGAAGCGGAGCGGTGCGAAACTGAGGCAAGGATGCCTCATTTGAGCACA